>OLXB01000015.1_pt1 | contig 197140 bp, 167 predicted proteins | sample 1673681 | NCBI WGS metagenome assembly OLXB01 (sample SAMEA103958121, study PRJEB25191) | human gut metagenome
TCTGACCGCCGCGTGCCGCTTCTTTTTATTTCGGCTCAAAGCCGTGCTCCATGCAGTACACGCGCAGGATGGCTGCCTGCGTTTTCGCGTCCGGGATGCGCCCGGCCAGCACGTCGCGCGCAAGCTCGTCGAGCGGCACGGCCTGAAGATTGAGAAATTCGTCGTCGTCGAGCTGCTGCTCGCCGAAGGTCAGGCCGCGTGCGAGGTACATCCAGATGACCTCGTCCGAGTACGCGGCGGCGGGGTAGAATGGGCCGAGCGGGATGAGCTCACGCGCCGTGATGCCGGTCTCCTCGCGCAGCTCGCGGCGCGCGGCGGCCTCGGGCGCTTCGTCGCGGCTGTCGCGCTTGCCGGCGGGGATCTCCGTGATGACCTCGTTCACCGGGTAGCGAAACTGCCGCTCGACGATCACGCGGCCGTCGTCGAGCAGCGGCACGATGCACACCGCGCCCACGTGGCGCGATAATTCGCGCGGCGCGGTGCCGCCGTTGGGCAGGCGCACGGTGTCGCGGTAAAAGTCGAGAATGCAGCCGCTGTAGATCTTTTCGGATGTGAGTTTGGTTTCGGTCAGGTTGTCCATGGCGCGCCTCCTTACAGGCCGAGGATCTGCAGCGTGCGCGTGTCGGGCTGCCCGCCGAAGAATTTATCGAGCACGGCGGAAAACACCGGCTCGTCCGGCGCGGCGGCCGCGAAGAGCGTCATGCTCGAGCGCAGCTTCAGGTCGTCCGGAAAGCCGAACACGGCCGTGGGGTCGCTCTCGTCGAGTGCCAGCAGGGCGCTGCTGATCTCCAGCAGGTGCGCGCGCAGCGTCGGCTCGCGCAGATAGGCCCGCGCCTCGTCGAGCCCGGAGATGGCATAGTACTGCGACGTGCTGCTCATGCCCAGCCCCGCGACCTGCGGGAAGATGTACCAGATCCAGTGGCTGCGCTTGCGGCCGTTTTGGATCTCGCGCAGGGCGGCGGCGTAGTCCCGGCGCTGTGCGGTGAGAAAGCGGTTGAGATCATACATAGCGAAACCTCCTCAGAAGCGGAAATAGATGAACGGATTGAACGTCGCGCTCACGGAAAAGACGATGCACACGGCCAGCAGCGCCAGGCACACGACGTTGCGCACGATCTCGGCGCCGCAGCTCTCGCCGAGGTGCACGCGCCGGCAGACGGGTGTGGAGAATACGAGCGCGGGCAGCATCCACAGCAGCGGCGGGACGATGCTCACATCCGCTGCGAGTGACTGCGAGAGCGCCACGTGCGTGAAGCTGAACATCCGCGCGAGCGCGCAGCGCATCTGCACAAAGTCCGTGAGGTTGAACATCACCCAGCCGATGCACACGATGATCATGCACAGCAGCCAGCGCAGCGCCTTCGGCAGACGCTCGAGATACTTGCCCAGCCAGAGCTTTTCGATCAGCAGCAGCACACCGTAGTACAGGCCCCAGAGCAGGAAGTTCCAGTCCGCGCCGTGCCACAGGCCGGTCAGGCCCCAGACGACGAGAATGTTGCGCACCCACTTCCCCCGGGAAACGCGGTTGCCGCCGAGCGGGATGTACACATAGTCGCGAAACCAGGTGGACAGCGAGATGTGCCACCGCCGCCAGAACTCCGTGACCGACAGGGAGATATACGGGTAGTTGAAGTTTTCGAGGAAGTGGAAGCCGAACATCCGGCCGAGGCCGATGGCCATGTCGCTGTAGCCGGAGAAGTCGAAATAGATCTGCAGCGTGTAGGCGATGGCGGCCAGCCAGTACATGAGCGAGCCGTAATTGGCGGGGTTGCCGCTGTAGACGATGGTGGCCACCTGCGCGACCTGATTGGCCAGCAGCAGCTTTTTGGCCAGACCCACGACAAAGCGCCGGAAGCCCTGCGCGAGATCGTCCATGGTCACTTGGCGCTCCCGGATCTCCTGCTCGACGGTCTCATAGCGCACGATGGGGCCGGCGATGAGCTGCGGGAAGAAGCTGACGTACATCAGCAGGTAGAAAAAGTTGCGCTGCAGGGCAATCTTGCCGCGGTAGAGGTCGATGACATACGACAGGATCTGAAACGTGTAAAAGCTGAGGTATTTGAACACGACGAGGTTGCCGAGGATGACGACGATCGCCGCGATCAGCGCGGCCTTTTTCGCGCGCGGCCGCGCCTCAAAATGCACGATGGCAAAGCCGCTGCCGTAGGCCACGAGCGTCACGAGCACCATGAGCACGACCATCTTCGGCTCGCCCCAGGCGTAGAAGATCAGCGACGCGATGAGCAGCATGGCGTTCTGCACGGGCTTCGAGCGGATGAGCACGCACAGCCCCGCCAGCGGCAGAAAGAAAAACAGAAATGTCTGACTGCTGAATACCATCGCTCAGTCCTCCACCATGAAGTCGTCCGACGTGAAAAACGGCGTGCTGCCGATCAAGAGCACCTTCGTGATCCGGTGCTCGCGCAGATACTCCGCCAGCCGAAACGGCTTTCCCATGTCCTGCTCATAGCTGCGCAGATCGACGCTGTAGACCCGGTCAAAGTGCGAAGCCATGAGTTTGAGGATGGCGTTGTCATACGATTCGCCGAGCATCAGCAGATTCCCGCGTCCGGTCGTGCCGGTGTCAAGGATGACCTCGCCGTTGTCCCAGCCGTAGACCCCACCGTAGCTGGCGTCCGTGAGCTGGCCGCTGAGCGCGGCGTCCTGCCAGCCGTAATCATCCGCCGGTTCTCCGGCGATCGTCACGGACATCTTCGGGAAAGCAAAGCGGTAGACATCCATCGGCTCAAAAAACTGCTCCTGCGCGCCGATAGACAGCGCTTTTGAGCCGGAGAAGTGATCGGATACGCGCACCGTTTCCAGCGGCTCGAGCAGGTCGGTGCAGCCGAGCAGGGCGGCCGCCTCGCGGTAGCCGCGGTAGGAGCCGACGTTGCACCAGTGATGATCGGTCTGGTAAAAGTCGCGCTCATACGTCTCCAGCTCGTCCACGGCGAACCTGCCCATCTGTTCTGCCGGCAGGTTCACCCGGCTGCTGAGGTATTCAAACGCGCCGTTGTTTTCCCCGGCCGGGAAGTTGTTGTTCGAGTCGCCATCGACCATATAGAGATAAAACGTCACGTCCGGATGCGCGGCGATCAGTGCATTGAGGTTTTCGCTGTGCCGCGTGAGCTCCGGTATCACCATGTCGGGACTGCAGTAGGCGTAGGCCAGATATTTCCCGCCGTAGACGAGAAACTGGTCGTACTGGACCGGCACGTTCGGATACCGGTGCGACAGGCGCATCATGGAGTCGTACCGGATCTTGTTCTGCGCGTCATTGAAGGTCTTTTTCATCGCCTGCGCCAGCGGGATCTGATCGCTGAGCGCAGCCTCCATGGCGTCCTGAAACGAACCGTCGAGCCAGCTTTCCGCCGTCAGCGGGGCGACGGTGTTGGCCGGGCGGTTTTCGTAGTAGTTGACGTCCTTCGGGCGCAGCAGCGTGCGCCCGAGCCCGGTCAGCAGCACGGCGGCAGCACAGCAGAGCATGGCCGCGTTGCACAGATTCCGGGTGCGTTTGCTTTTGTCGGCGTGTTTCACGTGCGATTTCTCCTGAATTCGAAAATTTGCAAAAAACTCCTTTTGATTATGACCTCTGCGCCCCGGATTGTCAAGCGCCGCGGCGCTCAGATTTGGTTTTACAACCCGCGCGGTATGCGTTACAATAAAAAAATCGGAAAGGAGCGTTCCCATGAACATGACATTGGAGACCATCCGGGCGGCGCACGCGCGCATCGCCCCGTATATTGTACAAACGCCGCTGCTGCGCCTGCCGGCGCTCGACGATGCCCTCGGCTGCGAGGTGTATGTCAAGGCCGAGTGTATGCAGCGCACGGGCGCATTCAAGCTGCGCGGCGCAATGAACAAGAGCCTCACCCTGACGGACGCCGAGCGCGCCCGCGGCTTTGTCGCGGCGTCCTCCGGCAACCACGGCCGTGCGGTGGCCTATGCCGCGCAGCGCTTCGGCACGCACGCCTGCATCGTCATGCCGCGCACGGCCCCGCCCGTCAAGCAGGCGGCTATCCGCGCGCTGGGCGCGGAGCTGGTGCTGTGCGAAGCGTCCGAGCGGTTCGACGTGGCGGCGCGGCTGTGCGCCGAGCGGGGCGCGACGATGGTGCCGCCGTTCAATGACGAGGCGGTCATGGCGGGGCAGGGCACGGTCGGGCTGGAGATCCTGGCCCAGTGCCCGGAGATCGACACGGTCGTCGTCCCGGTCAGCGGCGGCGGGCTCATCGGCGGCGTGTCCACGGCCGTCAAGGCGCTCGCGCCGCGCGTGCGCGTGTTTGGCGCGGAGCCGGCCGCGCTGCCGCGCTATACGGAGAGCCTGCGCGCCGGGCATCCGGTGCGGGTGGAGCAGAAGCGCTCAGTCGCGGACGCGCTCGTCGCGCAGATGCCGGGGGATGTGTGCTTCCCGTATGTGGCGGCAAATACCGACGGCTTTGCGGCCGTTGCGGATGATGCTATTCTTCGCGGCATGAAGCTGCTGCTTCTGGAGGGAAAGCTGCTGTGCGAGCCGTCGTCCGCCATCGGCATCGGTGCGGCGCTGTGCGGCCGGCTCCCGGTACGGGAAGGGGACAAGGTCTGCTTTGTCGTCAGCGGCGGCAGCGTCGCGCTCAAGCAGCTACACCAGCTCGAGGACGTCAGGCTCTGACAGACAGCAAATATCCGCCCCGGCGCACCTTCCGTCAGAAGGGCGCGTCGAGGCGGATGCTGTCTCGGGTCGTTATTTGCTGCTTGCGAGCGCCTGATCGATGAGCTCGTTGAGCTTCTTTGCCTGATCGGGTGCGGTGATCCCGCCGACGATCGGCTGGCCGACGATGTTGCCGTTTTTGTCAACGACGTATGTGGTCGGGAACGAGTACAGGCCGGCGGTGAACTTACCGGCCTCGCTGTCGGAGGCGAACCAGAGGTTGGAGTAGGTCACGCCCTTTTTCGCCAGAATGTCCTTCGCCTCGGCGATGGCGGTCTTGTCGCCGTCGAGCGTGAAGGAGTTGATGCCGACGACCGCGCCGCCCTTCGCGGCGAGGTCCTTGTTGAGCGCCTCAAGGTCGGCCAGCTCACCGACGCACGGGTTGCAGGTGGTGAACCAGAAGTTCACGACCGTGACGCTGTTGCCGGCGAAGAGCTTGCTGCTGTCGACGTCATTGCCGTCGAGATCCTTGCCCTGAAAGCTCGGGAATTTCGTCAGGTCGCTGCCGGAGGCGGTCATGCCGGCCTCCTCCGCGCTCACGCTGTCACCCGCGCCGGGCGCCGTGCCGCAGCCGGGATACTTCTGTTCGAGGATGGTGAGCTTGCCCTCGATCTCCTTGATCTGCTCGGCGCCGGCCTTGAGCGTCTTGAGCTCGTCGGCCGAGAAGCCGTCCTTCGCGCTCTCGATCGTGGCGAGCAGGAAGTCGCCGTAGTTCGTGCCGTCCTCGATCATGGTGCTGTTTTTGTTGGCAGACAGAAACACCTTGTTCCAGAGCTCGGAGTTTGCGGCGAGAATGTCGTTTTCCTTCTGCATGAGCTGCTGATAGAGCTTGGCCGCTTCGTCGGCGCTGTTCGGCTCGGTTGCGATCAGGGTCGCAATGTCGGCGCTGCCGTCCGCCTTGTCCTTGTCTTTGCCCGACGAGCACGCCGCGAGGCTGAATACCATCGCGAGCGCGAGCAGGAGCGTCACAAATTTTGTGATTTTCTTCATCATGATTCCTCCGTTTGATTTTGATGGTTGCTTACTTGTTTCGGATTCGTGTTTCCGCTCAGGCCGAAGCCATAGCGGAAGCGGATGGCTTGCGTGGGGCAGGCGCGGATGCACTTGCCGCAGCGGATGCACTCCGTGTCGTTGGGGGACTTGGTGATGTCCACGTCCATCTGGCAGGTGCGCGCACATTTGCCGCAGGAGACGCACTTGCTCGTGTCGACCTGGATGCCGAGCAGGGAGACCTTGTTCATCAGCGCGTAAAACGCACCGAGCGGGCAGATCCACTTGCAGAACGGGCGGAAAAACAGCACGCTCAAAACGACGACCGCGATCAGAATGATCAGCTTGCGCGTAAACAGCGCGCCCAGCGCCGCGCGGATGCTCTCGTTTGCGGCTGCGAGCGGGATCGCGCCCTCGAGCACGCCCTGCGGGCAGATATACTTGCAGAAATACGGGTCTCCCATGCCCACGTCGTTGACGATGAGCGCTGGCAGCAGTACCACGGCCAGCAGCAGGATGACGTATTTCAAATAGGTCAGCGGCCTGAGCTTTTCCGTCGACAGCTTTTTGCCCGGAATCTTATGCAGCAGCTCCTGCAGCCAGCCGAACGGGCACAAAAAGCCGCAGATGAACCGCCCGAGCAGCACGCCGAGCAGGATCAGAATGCCGGTGATATAATACGAAAAGCGGAATTTGGACGAGCCGACCACCGCCTGAAACGCCCCGATCGGGCACGCGCCCGATGCCGCCGGGCAGGAATAGCAGTTCAGGCCGGGCACGCAGACGGTCTTGCCCTTGCCCTGATAGATGCCGCCCTTGAAGAAGTTTGGCAGGTGGATGTTGGTCAGCAGCGTCGCCGCCGCCTGGATCCAGCCGCGAAACCGGCTCAAGAGCAGGGAAACAGACTGTTTTTTCTTATCCAATGCCGACACACTCCAAGCACAGCCGGATCGCCTTGTTGAGCACGGCGCCGGCCTCGCCGCGCAGCGCGCCGAAGCACACCATGGCGATGCCCGCAGCAATCAGCAAGCCCTGCACAATGGCTTTTTTTGCACGAAACACTTGGATCACTCCCTTCTGTTTGCCATGATACCATGGCGCAGATAAAATCTTCGTTAAGAACGGAAACTTAACAGAGATTTTATGCCTTTGTGTTATCATATAACAAAGTTAACAAAGTCGGACATTCGTAAATACGCACGAGGAGAATGGTATGCATATTTTGATTGTGGAAGATGAACGGGCGCTCTGCGACACGATCGCGCGCAGTCTGCGGCGGCTTGCCTACAGCGTGGACTGCTGCTATGACGGACAGAGCGCCGCGGAGATGCTCGCCGTCGAGCGCTTTGATCTGGTCGTGCTGGATCTGAACCTCCCCGGCGAGGACGGTATGACGGTGCTCCGGACGCTGCGCGAGCGTGACCGCGACACCAAGGTGCTGATCCTGTCGGCGCGCTGCGAGGTCGCCGACAAGGTGGCGGGACTCGATGCGGGCGCGAACGACTATCTCACCAAGCCCTTTCACCTCGATGAGCTCGCGGCGCGCATCCGCAGCCTGACGCTGCGCCGCTTTACGCAGAGCGACGTGGTCCTGACCTGCGCCGAGCTGTCGTTTGACACCAAGGCGCGCACGGCGTCCGTGCGCGGCGAGACGCTGTCGCTCACGCGCAAGGAGACGGGCATCCTCGAATACCTGCTGCTGCATCAGGGGCGGCCGGTCAGTCAGGAGGAGCTGCTGGAGCACGTGTGGGACAGCGGGGCGGACGGCTTCGGCAACTCCATCCGCGTGCATATCTCCGCACTGCGGAAAAAGCTGCGCGCCGCCCTGGGCTATGACCCCATCCGCAACCGCATCGGCGAGGGCTATGTTATGGAGGCGCAGACATGAAGCGGTTATCTCTGCAGTGGCGCATCACGCTGATGACGGCGGCGCTGATCGGCGTGACGTGTGTGCTCATGAACTGTCTGATCGGCTATTCCGGCAAGCGGTATATGGATGCGATCGGCAGCGGCATCTCGGCTTACAGCGAGATCGAATCCGGTGCGCCCGACGCCTTCGACCCGCAGAGCAAACAGCCGGATGACGAGCTGACGATCATCATCAGCGGCGCGCAGGCGGCCTTCGGCGTCACGAACTGGTACATCACGGCGGCGGTCACGCTCATCGGCGGCGTGCTCGCGTATTTTGTCAGCGGCCGCGCGCTGCGTCCGCTGCGCAGTTTTGCAGCGCAGGTGGAAAACATTCAGCCGAGCAATCTGGCGCAGTGCAAGGTCAGCGAGGACGTGCTGCCGGAGTTTCAGCGCTTCAGCCGCTCGTTCAACGGCATGATCGACCGCCTGGACGCGGGCTTCACGGCGCAGCGGCAGTTTACGGGCAACGCTGCGCACGAGCTGCGCACGCCACTTGCGCTGATGCAGGCGCAGCTTGAGCTGTTTTCCGCCGAGCACGCGGACGTCACGCCCGAAACGGCGGCGTTTTTGAGCCTGCTGCAGGAGCAGACGGAGCGTATGGCGCAGATGACGAAGATCCTGCTGGAGATGAGCGAGCTGCGCACCGTGCCCTGTGACGACCGGGTCGAGCTCGCGCCCATGATCGAGGAGATCTTCACCGATCTCGCGCCGCTTGCAGAGAGCAAGTGCATCGCGCTGGAGGCCGACGGCGGCGCTGTGCTCACCGGCAGCGACCCGCTGCTGTACCGGCTGCTGTTCAACCTGACCGAAAACGCCATCCGTTACGGCCGGCCGGACGGGGCGGTGCGCATCGCGGTCAGCGAGGCGGACGGGAATGTACAGATCCGCGTCCGTGACCACGGTCCCGGCATCCCGGAGGCATACCGGGAGAGCGTTTTCCAGCCGTTTTTCCGCGTGGACAAGTCGCGCAGCCGGGCACACGGCGGCGTCGGGCTCGGTCTGTCGCTTGTGTGGGAGATTGCCGCGCTGCATGGCGGCACGGTGCAGATCGAGCGCAGCGGCGCGGACGGGACGGTCATGCTCGTGACGCTGCCGCGCGACGGAAAAGAATCCTAAAACACAGGCGGCGGCCAGGTCATCCCCGGTCGCCGCCTACAGCTTGTCCAAAAACCTCGTAGAGTTTCGCCGCCGCAGTGGCGAAAGAAGGTCAGATCATTTTCTCCGGCGACATGTGCGGCGGAGAAAATACCGCTCAGGCTGCAAGTGTGGAATTTGTGCGCCGGCGGCGCTCAAATTATGCACGCAGCAGACTGCAGCCTCTTTGTCAAAAAGTATTACTTTTTGACAGTCTCAAAGCGGCAGCCGGATAGCTCCGGCTGCCGCCCGTTTTTGTTCGTGCCTTACCAGATGCCGAGCACGTGCTGCATCAGCAGGCTCATGCCTGCGATGCCGACCCAGCAGCAAAAGCCCATGATGAGCGGCTTGCCGCCGGTTTTGACGAGCTTGACGATGTTCGTGTTCAGGCCGACGGCGCACATGGCCATCACGATCAGGAACTTGCTGAGCGTCTTGAGCGGGGTGAACACGCTTGCCGACACGCCGGCGCTCACGCAGATGGTCGTGATCACGGACGCGAGCAGGAAGTAGAGGATGAACATCGGGAAGATCTTCTTGAAATTCACCTTCGTACCGTCGGTCTTGGCGCGTTTCGTGCGCACGAAGGCGAGCACGAGCGTGATCGGGATGATGGCGAGCGTGCGCGTGAGCTTGACGGTCACGGCCTTGTCGAGCGTCTGGCTGCCGAGCCCGTAGAGCGAGTCCCACGTGGAGGCCGCGGCCGTGACGGACGACGTGTCGTTGATGGCCGTACCGGCGAAGATGCCGAACGCCTCGCCGTTCGTGGTCGAGAAGCCGAGCAGCGCGCCGAGCGCGGGGAAGAAGATGGCCGCGAGCATGTTGAAGAAGAAAATGACGGAGATCGCCTGCGCGACTTCCTCATCGTCTGCGTCGATGACGGACGCGGTCGCCGCGACGGCCGAGCCGCCGCAGATCGACGAGCCGACGCCCACGAGCGTCGAAATCTTGCCGGGGATGTGCAGCAGCTTGTGCAGCAGCCACGCCACGACGAGCGACGTCGTGATCGTCACGACGATGATCGGCAGCGACTGCTTGCCGGTCTGCCAGATGACGGACAGGTTCATGCCGAAGCCGAGCAGGATGACGGCGTACTGCAGCACCTTTTTCGACACGAACGAGATGCCGGGCTGCGCCGCGCTCTTGTCGTGCCAGAGCAGCGTGACGATCATGCCGGCGAGGATGCCGAACACCGGGCCGCCGACGATCGGAAACCGCTGCCCGAGCAGCCAGCAGGGCACGGCCATGACGAGGCACACGAGGATGCCGTTCCAGTTTTTCTGAATGAAGTTCATAGTGGGTCGAGGATTCCTTTCTCTCCATGCGTTGTTTGCAGAGAGCATCATAGCACACCTGAACGATAAAGAAAAATGATTTCTATTTATCAAATGATAATTTTGTGTTATCATTGGCTGAAAACCTACAGGAAAGAGGGACACCCATGCTGGATTTTCGCGTCGAGACGTTTCTGGCCGTGTGCCGGCACATGAATTTTACGAAGGCGGCGCGTGAGCTCAACATCACGCAGCCCGCGGTCTCGCACCATATGCATTATCTGGAGCAGGCTTACGGTACGGCGCTGTTTCAGCACAACGGCAAGCGCCTGCAGCTGACCGAGGCGGGGGAGATTCTGCGCCGCACGCTGATGACGATGAAGCACGACGAGCAGCACCTGCAAAAGCGCATGCAGCAGGCCGCCTCCGGCACGCGCGACTATTCGTTCGGCGCGACGCTCTCGGTCGCGGAGTTCATGATCAACGAGGCGCTCGGCCGGTTTCTGCGCCTGCACCCGGAGAGCCACATTCAGATGCAGGTGGCGGATACGAAGGTGCTGCTGAGCAAGCTCGATTCCGGTGAGCTGGATTTTGCGGTCGTCGAGGGTGACTTTCCGAAGGCGGAGTATGATTTTTTCGTCTTCGGCACGGAGGAGTATGTCGCCGCCGGAGACCCGGAGAAGGCCGCGCGCTACCGCGGCCGCCCGCTGACGGACCTGCTGGGCGAGCCGCTGCTGCTGCGCGAGGAGGGCTCGGGCACGCGCGTGATCCTGGAGTATTACCTGAAGGAGCACGGCCTGGCGGCGGCGGATTTTGCCCGCACGGTCGAGATCGGCAACATTGGCGCGATCAAGACGCTGCTCAAAAGCGGCTACGGCGTGTCGTTTCTCTACCGCGCGGCCATCCGCCCGGAGGAGGCGGCGGGCGCGCTCGGCGTGATCGCGTTGAGCGACTTTGAGCTGCGGCACGACATTATGTTCCTGTTTCCGAAAAACAGCAATTTCCGCGCCGATTACACGGCCATTTTCCGCGAGCTGCGCGCCTGCGCCGAAGAAACCGGCAGCGCGTGACCCCACACCCAGCAAAAAGGAAGCCACCGCAGCGCATGATGCGCTGCGGTGGCTTTTCAATTCACGTTTCGTCAGCTTTTGACCAATGCCACGGCGACCTCTATATGCTCCGTGTGCGGGAACATGTCCACCGGCTGGATGCGCGTGACGCGGTAGCCGTGCCGGGTGAGATAGCCCAGGTCGCGCGCGAGCGTCTCCGGGTTGCACGACACGTACACCACTCGCTCCGGCCCGACGGCCGTCACGGCGGCGAGAAAGCGCTCGTCGCTGCCGGCGCGCGGGGGATCGAGGATGATGACGTCGGCGTGCTCGCCGGCCCTGGCCATGCCCTGCAGGAAGTCGCTCGCGTCGGCCGTGTAGAAGCGGACGTTGTCCGCGCGGTTTGCCTTCGCGTTGCTGATCGCGTCGCGCACGGCGTCGCGGTTATTTTCCACGCCGATCACGCGCGCGGCGTTCCGGCTGGCGAAGATGCCGATCGTGCCGGTGCCGCAGTAGGCGTCCACGACGGTCTCTTTGCCGGTCAGCCCGGCGTAGTCGAGCGCCGTGCGGTAGAGCACCTCCGTCTGCACGGGGTTGATCTGATAAAACGCGCGCGGCGAGATGCGGAACGTGAAGTCCCCGAGCTGCTCGCGGATATAGCCCGGCCCATAGAGCACCTCGCTGTGGGGCCCGAGCACAAGGCTCGTCTGCCCGGCGTTGATGTTCTGCACGATGGTCGTGATGTCCGGGTGCCGCTGCAGCAGCGCGCGCACGAAGTTGCGCTTGCCGGGCAGCATGCCGTGCGCCGTCACGAGCACGACGAGGATCTCCCCGCTGCGCCAGCCGCGCCGCACGAGCACGTGCCGCAGCGTGCCGCGGCCGGTGTCCTCGTCATAGGGACGGATCTTGAAGCTCTTGAGCAGGCCGCGGATCGTGACGATGATCTGGTCTGCGACTGTGTCCTCAATCATGCAGTCGCTGACCGGCACGATCCGGTGCGAGGCCGACTGGTACACGCCCGAGATGATCTGCCCCTGCCGGTTGACGCCAAAGGCGGCCTGCACCTTGTTGCGGTAGTGGTAGGGACCTTTCATGCCGATGATCTCCTCCACGTGGCCGAAGCGGCCGAGCAGGCGGATGGCCGTTGCCTGTTTGAGATGCAGCTGCTCGTCATACGACAGGTTCTGCAGCTGGCAGCCGCCGCACTTTTTTGCGAGCGGACATACGCGCGCTGGGGTGTTTGCCATGGTCATGACCTCCGGTCTTGCGAACTCTTTTCTTTATCCTAGCACATCATTCGTCGCTTTTCCACACGGTTTTTGCGCGCGGCAGGTTCCACTCGAAGTGCGCCGCGGCGCAGCGGATGACGATGACGACGACCACGCTGGTCAAGATCGCGCCCGCGCCCTGCCAGACCTGCTGCAGCAGCAGATAGAGAATGCCGCCCGCGATGGACGCGCTGGCGTAGATGTGCTTGCGCAGGATGTAGGGCATATCCCCGGCGAGGATATCGCGCAGCACGCCGCCGCCTGTGCCGGTCAGCAGGCCGACAAACACCAGCAGCAGCGGGTCGGTGCACCCGGCGAGCGTGGTGGCGGTGTTCATGCCCGTGATCGTGAAGATGCCGAGCCCGGCCGCGTCCATGATGAGCATGAGCGCGTCGAACACACGCTTGCTGCGGCCGATGATCCGGCGCACGAACGGGAAAAACAGCACGACCGACACGCCGAGCGCGACGAGCAGATAGATCGGGTCCTGAAACGCGCGCGGCGGGGTCAGCCCCACGACGAGATCGCGCAGGATGCCGCCGCCGACGGCCGTCGTGATGCCCAGCAGCCCCACGCCGAAAATGTCCATATGCTTTTCGATGCCGAGCACCGCGCCGCTGACGGCGAACGCGACCGTCCCGGCCAGCTCGAGCAGAAAGAGGAAGGTTTCCATCGTCATGACCTCCGAAAAAAGAGTACACCCCTGCCATGGTGCAGGTGTGTACTCTGTCCTTTTACCTGAAAGATTGGCCGCGCGGCCTTGCTTCTTCGGTGCGGAATCGTCTCTCCAGAGCTCCGTCAGCCACCGGTCCTTTTGCCTGAGAGTGTCACTCCTTCGGCGGCCGCAGCACTCTCCCGGCGGCATCTTACGGCATCCATCTCCGACAGTATAGCAGATGCGGCGAAATTTGCAATGCCGAATTTTTTCGTGTACACTGTTTGCAGAAAATGACGGGAGGTACGCGCATGAAACGAATTTTCTGCGGCCTGTTGTGCGCAGCGGCGCTGCTGCTGATGGCCTGCGGGCAAAAGACGGCGGCACAGGCCGAAGCTGCGGCAGACCCCGCCGTCGCGGCGGCGCAGCGGTATCAGACCATCGTGCAGGCGGTCGGCGACGGCACGCGTGCGGGCGTCAATCTCACGGACGCGCAGATCGCGCAGGCGGTGGCGCAGCTCTCGGACGCAGGACTCACGGCCGTGCACGTGGACGCGGCCGACCCGGTCACGCACCCGGAGACGGTGACGGCGTTCTGGGATGCGCGCGCGGCGGGGCAGACGGCCGAGGCCGCGCTCTACGAGGTCTGCCGCGACGGCGGGCTGCTGTGCCACACGCTGCGGTTCGCGGACGGTGCGGACACCGTCACGCGCACGCGCGTCGCCTGGCGCGACGGGGCGTTTTCCGTCAGCTACACCGATACGTATGCCGTCACGTCCCTGACGCTCGACGGCGGGCGGCTGACGTATGTCTATGACATGCCCGACAATCCGCCGGGCACAAATCATGACGGCCACATCGACACGCAAAAGACGTTCACCATTGCATAAACAGCGGCGCCCCGTTCGGGGCGCGCAGCCGCTTCCTTTTATCTTATGCGCGGCGGGCGTCGGTTGCCGCCGCAGTGTGCAGCAGCGCGGCCTGCGCCAGCAGCTCCATGCCGTCGGCCGCCTGCGGGTAGCGCGCGGCGAGGCCGAAGTGCGCGAACGCGGCGCACAGCTGCGCGCTGTCGAGCACGACGCTGTCGTTGCCGCGGGCCAGCTCCAGCTCGATGATCGAGCGCAGCACCTGCTCACTGCACGCTTTCTCCGGCTGCACGCAGCCGAGCAGCGCCTGCACGGGTGCGTCGGGATAGCTGCAGTAGAGTCCGTAGCGCCGCGCGGCGATGCCGTAGCCGTTGGCGGCGCGCACGCCGGGTGTGCACAGCACGCTCGCGCGCTGCCGGAGCTTGCCGACGAGCTGCTGCAGCGCCGGCCCGGAGACGCCGAGTGTCGGGATGCCGACGGCCGCCGTGATCTCCTCGCAGAAAACGCCCGCGCTGTCCGGCACGGCGATGACCGTGCAGCCGGAGGCGGCCAGCACCTCCGCCGCCGCGCGCAGCTTCGGCAGGGGCGACTGCGTGGACGTCCCGCACAGATACGGTTCGCAGTCGGGCACGGCCGCCGGGCTCAGCGGCAGCAGGGCGGTGGGGTCTGCGCCCAGCGCCTGCACGCGGCGCAGGAACTGTGTGACGGCGGCGGGGTCTGCACTGAGCACGCCGATGCGAGGGAGGTCGTTTGTCTGCATGATGGACATCTCCTGACGAAAAAAGTCTCCGCGAAGCGGGTATGACCCCATCTTAGCGGAGACTGTGATCCGTCCGGCAACGCTTTGGCATCGAAACGGCATCATTGTGCGTTGAAATACAAAGTATTTTCCACGCGCCATGCCGGCAGGGAAAAGGCCGTGTCGGCGTCCGGGTCATAAAACTGCAGGTAGTCGGTGATGCTGCTGTCCATGCCGTCGTTGTAACTGCCCTCGTTTCCGGCGTTGAGCAGCTGCAGGGGAACGGTGTTTCCACCGCTTGTGCGCAGACCGAGCATTTTTTTCGCCGCTTCCGGCATCGGGATCTGCACCTCGTCATACGGCTCGCCGAGCGCGGCCGCGACCGTGGCACCGACGCGGTTTTCAAACACGCGCAGCAGGTAATCCCACAGATCGTTCTGCCGGATCTGGAAGCCGAAGTCATAGGCGAATTCATAACTGAGCGCCAGCACGCAGCCGGTCGCGTCGTCGAGCAGGAACGACGCCGTGTCGCCGCGCGGATTGCTCAGCGTGATGCCCCAGAGGACGAAGCCGCTGCCGTAGTTCGCGTACTGGACGGTCGCGCCCTCCTGCACGGAAAAGTCGCTGCCGAACAGCGCGCTGTCCTTTTCCAGCGCGCCCAGCAGGTCCTGCGCGTACTGCGTCATCTCGGCCAGCGTGTGCACCGCGGCGCTCTCATCGAGCTCGACGGGCTCCTCGGTACCGTAAAACAGGTTTTGCATGCCGTCGGTCAGCTTCAGGCGCAAAACGGTGGCCGGACTCTGCTCGTCGCCGGTGCTGAGGGAAAACTCCGCGTCCTGATTGCGGCGGTCGAGCCGCGCCGAGACGAAGTTCGGCAGGAAAAATCCGCCCGCCGCGATCGCCAGCACGAGCACGACCGCCAGCGCGGTGCGTATCCATGGCTTCATACACGGCCTCCTTTCAGCTCCACGGTCACGACCGTGCCGTTGCCGACACGGCTCTCAAACTGCATCGTGCCGCCGTGCAGCTGCACGATCTCGTTGCACAGCGACAGGCCGAGTCCCGCGCCGCCCTGCGCGCGCGAGCGCGACTTGTCCACGCGGTAAAACGCCTCCGTCAGGTGCGCGAGCGCCTCCGGCGGGATGCCGCGGCCGTTGTCGAGCACGCGCACGCGGCAGCCGTCGGGCAGCATCTCCTGCCAGACATAGATGTTGCCGCCGCTGTCGAGTGCCTTGCGGGCGTTGTCCATGAGGTTTACGAGCAGGGTCTTGAACAGGTCCGGCTCTAAAAAGCACGCGCCCTCCTCGGTGCGGTACTGCAGGGCGATGCCCTTCTGGGCGTACACGCGCTTGAGGTGCTCCAGAAGCCCTGCCACGAGGTCGGCCGGGCTCGCGGGCACGAGCTGGAGCTTCGACTGGTCGAGCGAGAGCATATCCAGCAGCTTCAGCCCCAGCGCTTCGAGCCGCTTGCCCTCGGAGAAGATATAGTTTGCCGCGTCCATCTGTTCGTCGGGCGTGAGCACCTGACTGCGCAGCAGGTCAGCATAGCCGATGATGGAGGTCATCGGCGTTTTCATCTCGTGCGAGAAGTCGGCCATGAACCGCTCCTGCAGCGCCATGCTCTCCTGAATGCGGTTGACGTTCTGCTCGAGCTGCCCGGCCATACGGTTGAAGTCCGCCGCCAGCTGCCCCACCTCATCGCGCGAGCGCACGGGCGCCCGGTAGCTGAGATTGCCCCTCGCCAATTCCCGCGATGCGCGGGAAAGCGTGCCGAGCGGGCGCGTCAGCAGATAGGACGTGACCCACGACACGGCTGCGCCGATGGCGATGAGGATCACGAACGTCGTGTGGTACGCGCGCTGCTGCGTCTGGCGCACGGTATAGGTCTCCGTCACGTCGAACGCGAGCTGGACGGTCGTGCCGTCGGCCGTGGCGCCGAGCATGAGGTAGTGCCGGCCGTTGCCGGTGTGCACGATGCTGGTCACGCCGCTGCCGGCCGGAGGCTCGGGTGCTTCATCGAGCAGCGCGGTGTCGCCCGTTGTGGTCATCTGTGCGCCGAATCGGATGCGCGCTGCCGTGCTCGACCCGCCGCTGCCGAGCTTGTGCAGCACGAGCGCGACGGTGTTGGCCGCCGTGCCGGGCGAGGCGTTGTCGCCGAGCAGATCCAGCACGTCCACGACCATGCGGTAGGTCTGCACGGCGGCGTCGCGCTCGCGGTCGATGGAGGAGGAAAACGACTGCGCGATCATGAGGCTGCCGCCGATGCCGTAGGTCAGCGACAGCAGCAGCACCATGGCGATGGTGAGCTTTGCGCGAAATTTCATCCGCTCATACCTCCAGCCGGTAGCCGACCTTGTTCACGGCCAGCAGCCGGTTTTCCCAGCCGACCTTTTTGCGCAGCCGCTGGATGTGCAGATCCACGGTCTTGCTGCCGTAGCTGTATTCGCCGCCCCAGACGTGCTCGTAGATCGTCTCGCGGTAGAGCGCGGTGCCGGGGTTGCGCGCGAAAAACAGCAGCAGGTCATATTCCTTGTGCGTCAGGCTGATCTCCTCCGTGCCGCGCCAGACCTGCATGGCGCGCGTGTCGATGCGCAGCCCGCCGATCTCGATCACGGCGTCGGTCTTGTTGTAGCGCCGCAGCACGACGTCCACGCGCGCGAGCAGCTCCACGACCTCAAAGGGCTTGACGATATAGTCCTCCGCGCCCATGCGCAGGCCGCGCACCCGGTCGTCGACTGAGCCGCGCGCGGTCAGAAAGATGACCGGGATGCCCAGCGGGCGGATATATTCCATGAGCTCGAAGCCGTCGGCGTTCGGCAGCATCACATCGAGCAAAATGAGATCAAATACGTTGCGTTCCAGAATGTCCGCCGCGGCCAGCCCGTCATAGACGCACGTGCAGTGATAGCCCGCGCGGGTCAGGCTCATCTGGATCAGGTCGCAGATCGGCTTTTCATCGTCCACGATCAGGATCTGGATCATGCCACCGCCTCCTTCGAGTCAAAATTACATCCGTTTGGCATCAAAACGGCATCCGAATCCGATGCCCGGTTCGATTATAGGAGCGGCCGGTGTGCGTGTCAAATGTTTCGTGCGCCCAGTCAGGTTTTCCCTGAGTTGGGGAAAGATGTGCAAATATTCGGCGCTTTTGCCGAAAGCAATCTTGCGATTCGTGAAAATTCATGATAAAATAACAAAATATTATATTTTTCTATCGAAGTTTCGGTCATGAATCGCAGCACAACATCAAACGACAGGCAAAATCAAGGAAACGGTTGCTCTTTTCTGTCGTTTTCAACGGCAAAAAAGCAACGGAGGGGGGAAAACATGCATAGATCCCATTTTGCGGACAGGGTCCGGGCCTTTCTGCTGGCAGCCGCACTGGTGTCGGCGCTGATCTGCCCGCAGGCGCTGGCTGCGGACGCGGTGGGGAGCGGCGGCTGCGCGCACGGCCACACGCTGACGACCTGCCGCGGCGGAAAGTCCGTGTGCGCGGTCTGCGGGGAGACAGTTGGCATCCGGGCTGCGCAGTACACCGGCTGGCTGACGGTCGAGGGCACGGCCGACCGGATGTATTTCCTGTCCGGCGAGCATGTCACCGGCTGGCAGCAGCTCGACGGCGGGACGTATCACTTCGACGATGACGGCATCGTTCACGACACGGAGACGGTCGACACCCGCACCTGCACCACGAACGGCTATGCCATCACCACCTGCAGGACCTGCGGCGAGACCTGCCGCAGCGCGGTGCTCCGCTATGCGGGCCACAGCTGGGATGCTGATCATGTCTGCACGAAGTGCGGCACGCAGGGAAAGAATATTGCCGATGCGCAGGTCAAGACCGCGCCCGCGGTCTATAACGGCAAAGATGCCGTCTGCGCCGTTGCGGTCACGTATCAGGGCAGGCAGCTGACGGTCAGGACCGACGAAGCGGACGTCGATGGCTGCATCTCCTATACGAACAACACGCGCGTCGGTCTCGGCACCGTCTCGATCCGGGGCATGCGCGACTTCTACGGCACGGTGTCCGCGCAGTATGAGATCCTGCCCGGCGGCGTCCGGGACGCGGCTGCGGCCGAGATCGGCCAGAAGCAGGTCCGTCTCGACTGGACGGCGGCCGCTGGTGCGGAAAACTACCGCGTCGAGATGAGCGCCGACGGCGGCAGCACCTGGATCGCTCTGCCCCTGACCGCAAAGCCCGTCTGCATCGTCACGGGTCTTGCGCCGGCAACGGCGTACACGTTCCGCCTGGTCGGCTGCACGCAGGTGGACGGCAGGTGGTATTTCTCGCCGTACTACTCCAACACGGTCACGGTGACGACGCTGCCAGAAGGCGCGTTTGCACCGTCCGAACTGCTCGGCACGATCGACGCGCAGGTGGATGGGCGCACCGTGACCGGCCTGAGCATGGACGCGGCGCAGTATCTGTTTTTGCCCGCGAGCGCGGATCTGAGCCGCCTCGCCGTGACGGTGCACACGCAAAACTGCACGAACCCGACCGTGGAGCTGCAGGGCAGCAAGGGCATAGGACCGCTCGGCGAGACCGTCAACATCACAGAGCTTGCCGCCGCGGACGACGGCCTTTACACGCTCACCGTCCGCATCAACGGCGAGGCGGCCGGCACGCTGTGCGTGGCGCAGTCCGAGAATCTCAGCGCGCTTTACATCACGAGCGAAGATCCGTCCGCACAGGGCCGAGCCTTTGTGGATGCCGGCGATGCCAACGCCGCGGCGCAGCTGCTGCTGGCCGACCGGGACGGCAATGCCGTCTGTGACGGTGTGCGCACGCAGCTCCGTGCGTGCGGCAGGACCGACCCTGCGGCCGCCGGGAAGCGGTCGTATCAGCTCCGGCTCGACCAGGCGTGTGATCTCGCCACCTGCGGGGAAGCGGCTGAGCGCTGGACGCTGCTGGCCTGCTGTGACGACGCAACGCTTTTGCACGACAAGCTCTTCCGGGAGCTTGCCGTGTCGCTGGGCATGCCGTACACACCCGCGGCCGACTGGGTGGATCTGTACTATGACGGCGTCTACCGCGGCACTTATCTTGTCAGCGAGACGAACGCCGTCGGCAGTACTGGTGTGGACATCACCGGCATGGAGACCGCCTACGCGGCCGTCAACGCGGACTACGGCAGCGATATGACCACGGCCGCGGCCGAGAACCGGTACGGCCGGACCTACCGGTACACGGCCGGGCTGACCGAGCCCGCCGACATCACCGGCGGCTACCTGCTCGCGCGTAGCGACACCGCCAAGGCAAAGCAGGACGCGGCCAACGGCTTTGTGACCGCGCGCGGCTGCGCCATGAATGTCCAGAGTCCCGCGTGGTGCGGCCGGGACGCCATGGCCTACATCAGCGAGTATTATCAGGCCTTTGAGGATGCGGTCTACGCGCAGGATGCCGCCGGGAACTACACCGGCTACAATGCCGAGACCGGTAAGTACTATTATGAATACTGCGACCTGACCTCGCTCGTGCAGGTTTACCTGCTGCAGCGTCTGGCCGCCGATGCGTGTGCGGTCGGCGTCTCGCTGTCCTTTTATAAGGATGCCGGCGGTCTGCTGTACGCAGGCCCTGTTTCGGATATGGAGCTGGCCTGCGGCGATATCGGCGCGGACGATGACTTTGGCGGCGGGCGCTACCTCGTGTCCGCGCTCCTGCAGATCCCCGGCTTCCGCGCGGCCGTCGGCAATTACTGTCACGATACGTTCCTCGCGCAGGCGCAGCGGCTTGTGGGAGACGGCGGCAGGGTCATGACCGGCGGCGCACACCTGTCGGCCAGCGCCGCCATGAATGACCGGTTGTGGCCGCTTATCCGCGCCGGTGATCGTGCCTGGCCGGCCGGCACGACGTATGCCGATACCGTGGCGGACATGGACGCCTGGCTCACCGCGCGCATCGCGCAAATGCGCGCCGCCTATGCCCACACGTGGGACGCCGGCGTCGTCACGCGGGAGCCGACCTGCACATCCACCGGCACGCGCGTTTACACCAGCGATGCCGGCGAGACGATGACCGAGACCATCCCGGCCAGAGCCCACGCGCCTGAGGCGCTCCCGGCCGTGGCGGCCACCTGCACCACGCCGGGCCTGACCGATGGCAGCTGGTGCGCCCTCTGCGGCGAGGTGCTGACGGCGCAGGAGACCATCCCCGCCGCGCACCGCTATGTCAACGGGGTCTGCACCGTCTGCGGGGCAAGAGACCCGGTGTCCGCTCCGTGCCCCGGCGGCAAAGCCTGCCCGGGCAGCAGATTCACCGATATGCCGCCCGCGGGCAACTGGGCGCACAACGCCATTGACTTCACCGTGGCGCACAAGCTCTTTGCCGGCACGTCCGACACGACCTTTGAACCGAGCGCACGGCTCACCCGCGCCATGATCGTCATGATCCTCTATCGGCTCGAGGGCGAGCCCGCCGCCGCGGCGGAAAGTGCCTTCACCGATGTGCGCAGCGGCGCCTGGTATGCCGGGGCGATCGGCTGGGCGGCGGGCAGCGGCATCGTGAACGGTGTCGGCGGCGGCCGGTTTGATCCCAACGGTCTGGCGACCCGCGAGCAGACGGCGGCCATCCTGTATCGGTATGCCCGCTTCAAGGGCTGTGATCTGGATGCCTGCGGCGACCTGTCGGCGTTTGCGGACGCGGGCAGCGTGTCCGCTTTTGCGCTTGCGCCCATGACCTGGGCGGTGGGCGAGCGGCTGATCTCCGGTAATGCCATCGGCGGCCGGACGCTTCTCGATCCGCAGGGCGTGACCACACGCGCGCAGTTTGCGACGATCATGATGCGCTACATTTTGAACGTTGTCCAGCCGGCGCCCGAGCCCTGACAGCCGCTGCAACAGTACCGGCAGTCCGGCATCCCGGAGTGGTTTTTCCGCTCCGGGATGTTTTTTCGCCGCCGTTCGGCAGAAATCGCGGAAATCCCTGCCAGACTCTTGACAAAATCGCGCCCGCCATGCTAGTCTTTTTCACTAGGGAAATGAATTTTGACAGAAAGGCAATGGCAATGACATTAAATGAATTGAAGATCGGTTCCTCAGCAGTCATCACGGCCGTCGGTGGGGACGGCGCGCTGCGATGCCGGCTGTTGGACATGGGGCTGACACCCCGGACGCGCGTCACTTTGCAGAAGGTGGCGCCGATGGGCGACCCCATCGAGATCCGCGTGCGCGGCTATGAATTGACGCTGCGCGTAGAAGAAGCGAAGAAGATCGAGGTCGAGGGGGTGTCGGCATGATCTTTGCGCTTGTCGGCAACCAGAACTGCGGCAAGACGACGCTGTTCAACGCCCTCACCGGTTCCAACCAGCACGTGGGCAACTTTCCGGGCGTGACCGTCGACCAGAAGATGGGCGAGATGCGCGACGAGAAGGGCTGCTCCGTCGTCGACCTGCCGGGCATCTACTCTCTGCGTCCGTATACGCAGGAGGAGATCGTCTCGCGCGATTTTATCATCAACCAGAAGCCGGACGGCATCATCAACATCGTGGACGCCACGAACATCGAGCGCAACCTGTACCTGACGCTGCAGCTGCTCGAGCTGCGCGTGCCGATGGTGCTGGCGCTGAACATGATGGACGAGGTGCACGCCAACGGCGGCGCCATCGACGTGCAGAAGATGAGCCAGGCGCTGGGCATCCCCATCGTGCCGATCTCGGCGGCGAAGGGGGAGGGCGTGTCTGAGCTCGTGGATCAGGCGCTGACCGTCGCGCGCAGCCAGACGCTGCCGAAGGTGACGGACTTCTGCGCGGATGATTCGGCCGTGCACCGCTGCATCCACGCGGTCGTGCACCTGATCGCCGACCATGCCGACCGTATCGGCGTGCCGGCGCGTTTCTGCGCGGCCAAGCTCATCGAGGGCGGGGACGATCTCGCGCAGTCGCTCGCGCTCGACGAAAACGAGCGGGAGCTGCTTGAGCACTGCATCGTGCAGATGGAAAACGAGACCGGGCTCGACCGCAACGCGGCGCTCGCGGACATGCGCTACACGTTCATCGAGGGCGTCGTGGCTGCTTCCGTGGTCAAGTGCCACGAGAGCAAGGAGCACGCGCGCTCCATGAAGATCGACCGCATCCTCACAGGCAAATATACCGCCCTGCCGATGTTTCTCGTCGTGATGTTCCTCACGTTTTATCTCACGTTCAACGTCATCGGCCAGTGGCTGTCCGACCTGCTGCAGCTCGGCATCGACGCGCTGACCGGCGTCGTGGACGCCGCGCTCACGGCCTACGGCATCAACCCCGTGGTACATAGCCTCATCATCGACGGCGTGTTCGCCGGCGTCGGCAGCGTGCTCGTGTTCCTGCCGATCATCGTGACGCTGTTTTTCTTCCTGTCCATTCTGGAGGACACCGGCTATATGGCCCGCGTCGCCTTCGTCATGGATAAGCCCCTGCGCAAGATCGGCCTGTCAGGGCGCAGCATCGTGCCGATGCTCATCGGCTTCGGCTGCTCGGTGCCGGCCATCATGGCCACGCGCACCGTCTCGTCCGACCGCGACCGGAAGATGACCATCCTGCTCACGCCGTATATGAGCTGCTCGGCGAAGATCTCGATCTACGCCTTTTTCACCGCGGCGTTTTTCCCGCGCTACCGCGCGCTCGTCATGCTGGGGCTGTATGTCCTCGGCATCCTCATCGGCATCCTCGCGGCGCTCATCATGAACAAGACGGCCTTCCGCGGCAAGCCCGTGCCGTTTGTCATGGAGCTGCCGAATTACCGCATGCCCGGACTCAAGAGCGTGGCGCTGCTGCTCTGGGAGAAGGCAAAGGATTTCCTCCAGCGCGCGTTCACGGTCATTTTCCTTGCGACCATCATCATTTGGTTCCTCCAGAGCTTTGACACGCGCCTGAACGTCGTGGCCGACAGTGCCAACAGCCTGCTCGCGCTCATCGGGCAGTTCATCGCGCCCGTCTTCCGGCCGCTCGGCTTCGGCGACTGGCGGTGCGCCACGGCGCTCATCTCCGGCTTTATCGCCAAGGAATCCGTTGTCAGCACGCTGCAGGTGCTGCTCGGCGGCGCGGCCATTTCGTCGCTGCTCACCACGCGCTCCGCCATCAGCTTTCTCGTGTTCACGCTGCTGTATACGCCGTGCGTGGCCGCCATCGCCACCATCCGCCGCGAGTTGGATTCCCGGCTCAAGACGGTCGGCGTCGTGGTTCTGCAGTGCTCAGTGGCATGGGTCGTGGCGTTTGCCGCGTATGCGATCGCGGGGCTGGTGTGATGCGGCTGATCGACTATCTCCTGCTGGCCATCGTGGCCGTGTGCGCCGTCATCGCGTGGCGCGTCTGGCGCCGCGCCATGAAAAAGGGCGGCTGCTGCGGCAGCGGCTGCACCGGTAACTGCGCGCAGTGCGGCAGAAACTGTGACTGCAAAAAAGAGAAATAGATAAAAGCAAGGCTTCCCGAATTCGGGAAGCCTTGCTTTTTTCTATGCGTGTGGCCGCGCTCACAGCTCCGCAATATGCACCGGGTTTCCGTGCTCCCGGATCAGGGCCGCGAGATCGTCCGCGCGCAGCCACACAGTGGCCGTGTTGTCGTTCGGGTGTACGCCGATGAGCCCCGGCTCAGCGAAAAACGCGGCGTGGAGGTAGAGCTGCAATGCTGCAAAAGCGCGCATGAACCCGTCGCTTACAGGCCGGCGCTGATATTGCCCGCATCCTCGACGCTGACGGAAAACGGAGAAACTCGCTGTGGAGCGCTTTGGGAGAGCGGTACTGCCGCTCGCCGTTTTCGCCCGGAAACACGATTGGGCTTTCGGCGTGCTCCTGCGATTTGATTTTGAAACGCAAAAGCCGGAGCAGGCGATGCTTGGCCTGCTCCGGCACATGGAAATGCTGTGCTGCAATTATGATTTTGCGAGTTCGGCAGTGATCGCCTGGTTAAACGCATCGGCCTGTGTGTCCCAATCGGAATACTCCGGATCGTCCTTGTGGCTTGGCAGCAGGCTGTTGTCAGACAGATAATCGCCGAGCGCAGCCGTTACTTTTTTTGCGCCAAAATAATTCAGGTGATCCCCTTGGTCACGGGTATCTGTGCTCCAGTTGATCGACACCTGGTCGGACATGGTGTTGAAGTCGATGAACGGGATCTGCAGCTTATCTGCGAGCGCCTGCGTGCTGTTGTGGCGCGCCATGTTCCAGTTGACTGTGCTGGGCGTGCTGACGAGCATCAGCTGCGCGCCGTTTTCGTCACAGAAGGCCTTGATGCGCTCAACATAGGCGCGGTTTCGCTTCGGGATGGGAGCGTAGGCATCCGATGGCGTCATATAATTGCTGGCGTCCGCCGGAGTGGCGTTGCAGCGCAGCTGATACCCTTTGGCATTTTCGGTGTGGGTGTAATTGACGGTCATGCGCCAGTCATTTGCCTTCAGAGATTTCCACCGGTCGTGGTAGGAAAACACAGGGAAGAGGTCGCCGGCCTCCTGCAGCAGCATACTGCCGTACGAAAAATCGATGAAGATCACATCGGTCTCCAGGATCACAAGCTTGGGCGACTGCTTTTGGAAGGCTTTGTGCAAGAACGCTTCCGAATAGTACAGTGTCTGTCTGGATGTGCCGCAGCAGTAGGCCGTGTAACCGTATTGCTGCCACAGCTGCATCGGGATGAAGGCGGAATAGCTCTCGCTGTCACCGAGGATGAGCAGGTCGATCGTGTTGTCCGGTTCTCCGAGAATGCCGTTGGCCGCGGGGTCATGGATGCCGTCGCTGCGGGTGTTGTTTTTTGGCCGCACCAGCTGCGACACACCGGTCAGCAAAAGTGCCAGCACGGCGAGAAAAACGACGCATCTGAGCGTATGTTTGAGAAAACGGGACATGCGTGCCTCCTAAAAGTTCGCATACATGGGGTCGACGGGAATGTAGCCCTTTCCATATGCTCCGAAAATGATGATGAACAAAATGAGCGCGTAGAAGACCGTCCAGCGTACCGCAGCAGGGCGCTGTGCCAGCAGCGCGCGCACGGACTTGCCTTTTTCGTTGATCACGCTCACGACGAACACGATCAGCAGTGTCACAGCAACGATCATGAGGTCAAACTTGTCAATACCGAGCGCCTTGAAGAGCGCATCGTCAAAGACGGGGAATGCAAATCCGGTGACCATGGTGCGGAACATCTGCATACCTGCACGCAGGCCGTTTGCACGGAAAAACAGCTCGCCGATGATGACCAGCACCGTCGTGCGCAGCATCTGCAGCAGACGGTACGGGAAGCTCTCGGCGCGGATGTGCAGCCGCGCGTTGACGGCCCGCACCGGCGGGGCGATGATGTTGCCGCCGAGGATCAGCACGAAGTGGTACATGCCGAAAAAGAGATAGCTCCACGCGGCACCGTGCCAGAGACCGTTGCAGAACCACACGCAAAAGAGCGCGACGGCGCTCGCCAGCAGCGGACCGTAGTGGTTGCCGAGGCGTTTGCGGGCGGCGGAAGTGAGCTTTTCCAGTGGCTTGAGCGTGACGACCGGGTAGAATACATAGTCCTTGAACCAGGTGCCGAGCGTGATGTGCCAGCGCTTCCAGAATTCCGAGATCGTCTTGGAGAAAAACGGTTGTCGGAAGTTTTCCGGCATTGTGACGCCGAGGATCTGCGCCGTGCCGGTGACGGCGTCCATCGAGCCCGAAAAGTCCATGTACAGCTGCACAGTGTAGCACACGGCAGCCAGTGCGATCACGCCGCCGTCAAAGTCGGTGTAGTTATTAAAGACATTTCTCACGAGCGGGTTGAGCCGGTCGGCGATGATGACCTTTTTCATCATGCCGTAGGCAATGCGCTGCAGACCGAGCGTCAGGTTCTCGTAGGTGATTGGCTTTGCGTCCCAGAGCTGCTGCGCGGTCTGGTCATAGCGGCAGATCGGCCCTTCCACGATCTGCGGGAAGAAGCTGATGAACAGCGTCAGGCGCAGCAGATTCGTGTCCGCTTTTGTGACGCCGCGCTGCACGTCCACGATGTAGGACAGCGCCTGCAGCGTGAAAAAGGAGATACCGATCGGCATCACATACTTCGGGATCGCCAGCTGCACGGGAATGTGCAGGTGCGCCAGGAGCGTGTTGACATTCGTCGCGGCGAAGCCGGAATATTTGAGTGCGAACAGGACGCCGATGTGCAAAATGACGGCCAGCAAAAGGATCCGGTGCTGCACGGCCTGCTGCCGCTTGCGCACGGTCTTGCGCTCGGCTTTTTCTGTCTGCGCGAGCAGAAGCTTCGTCTCCGACTGTATTTTGTCCAGCCACAGTCCGAAGTAGTGCATCGAAAGCGCCGTCAGAAGCAGGTATACGAGCAGCTTGCCGCTGATCAGCCAGAAAAAGGCGCAGTCGGCAGCGAGCAGGAAGTATTTTTTCCCGCGCCGCGGCATGAGACTGTACACCACGAGACAAAACGGCAGGAACACGACGAGAAATGCCGTCGAGAAGAAGGAGGTCAGGGCGCTCCCTTTTCCCGCGAGGAACAACGAAGAAAGCTCCATATCAGCAGCCCTCCTGCAGGCGCACACGCCTGCCTGCTGTTCGTTTTACGTTCCGCATGATCTGGCACAGAGCATCCGGGGCGCTCTTTTGCGGGCAATGAGGCTGTTTTGCCGTCCTTGCCGGAGAAAAGGATACGACCGGCACGGACCGGACGGGCGCTTTCTGCGCGGCCGGCATGCCGTTTGTACGATTTTCGATTGCCCATCTTCTTACGCTTGTCATTTGCTCTGTTCTCCTGATGGTATTTTTTGTTCTGCGGCCAATATTATAGCAAGAAAAGCATACGGCGACATCTTAATTAGTCTTAATTCTTGGGGCGTTCGCGCTGCCGCATAGGGCAGAATATTGCAATGTGTTTGTATGTCCTGCGTGAAAAATGCACCGGCGTGCAGAAAAACAGCGCATTCGGCGCGCTGTGCGAAGCATCCGGCGCTTTTCACATTTGCGGCGCAAATATTTCCGGCCGAAGATACTTTGTGCGTTGGGCAGAAATGAATTTCATGGAAAAAGGACCTGCTGAAAAGCAAGTCCTTTTCTTGGTGGAGCCGAGGGGGAAGCAGTCGAACTCAACGCCTCCCCCTTTAACAAAAGGGGATTCGTCGGTCCAATACTCATCCAGCGAGAACCAGTCCCGCCACGTGATTTCCTGCCTGTCGTCCTCGGAGAACCACATGCTCACGACGAGCTTGTCGTCGTACAGATAGACCTTGTCCACGAAATACTCGAAGACCTGGTCTCGAATCTCCGGGTCGTTCACGTCGGCGTGCAGGAACTTGTCGAAGTACGCCTGGATGCTGTGCCTGTCCTCGCACAGCGACACGCGGACGTTTTCCGTCCCTATGGCATCGTTCAGGGCGCTCTTCTGCTCTTCGAGCTGCGTGAGACGTTCCGTCACCGTATCGCTGACCACGCCCTTCTCGATGACCTTCACGAGGTTCGCGAGGCTCTTCTCCACTTCCCTGCGCTTCGCCTCCAGCGCTTCGAGATACGCGGTGTCGTCGTGGCTCTTCTCGTAATACTCCGCCGCATCCAGGGCGAGCGCCGTCACGTTCTCCTCGTCGTCGACGATGTTGTGCAGGGCGAACAGCACCATGTCCTCTAGGTCCCGCTTGCGGGCCTTGTGCAGATGGCACTCTTTCCTGCGCTGGGCGGAGCAATAGTAGTAGTAATACTTCCGTCCGGTCTTGCTCGTACCTGACACGCCCTGCATGGTGCTCCCGCACTCACCGCAATAGAGCTTGCCCGTGAGCCAATAGCGCGGAGCCTCGGCGTCGTCCATGCCGTGCGCCCGCTGGGAACCCTTGCGCTTGTTCTCGGCGAACCGCCTTTGCGCGCGGTCGAAAGTCGCCTCGTCGACGAGGACGGGCATTCCGCCGGCGACCGTGATGTCGCCGTGGTGGTACTCGCCGATGTAGGCGCGGTTCTTGAGCATCTTGTTCAGCATGTTCACGCTGAACTTCGCGTTCCTCGGCGTGCGCAGGCCCTGCGCGTTCATCTCCTCGGCAATGCTCTTCAGCGGCTTGCCCGATGCGTATTCCCTGAACGCCCACTGCACGAACGGCGCCGTGCTCGGGTCCGGGATGTACTTCTTCGTGGACCTGTCCACGTCGTAGCCGAACAGCTTGTGGCCGTTGTACAGGGCGTGCTGCGCGTTGTAGTCCATGCCGCGCTGGATGTTCTGCGACAGCTGGCGGCTGTAATACTCCGCCATGGCCTCCATCAGCCCCTCGATGAGGACGCCTTCGGGTCCCTCCGTCGGGATGTGCTCGGCGAGCAGGTGAATCTCGCATCCCGCGTCGCGGATTTTCTTCTTCGCCATCGCCAGAACGTACTTGTCGCGTCCCAGACGGTCGGTCTTCCACATGATGAGGGTATGGGGACGGATTTTTGCGACTTCCGACAGCATCTGCTGGAACCCCGGTCGTGCGTCCGTGGTGCCGGATATTGCCGCGTCCTCATACTCCTGCACGATTTTGAAGCCGTGCGCGTCCGCCCATTCGTGGGCAAGCTCGCGCTGCTGGTCGATGCTCGCGTCGTTTTGCGAGTGGGACGAGAAGCGATAGTACGCTATCGCGAGGTTGTTGTCGTTCGGCGCGAATTTCTTCTTACGTGCCATAGGTTTACCACCCCCTGTCTTTTCTGCTTATAGGATTTCACGTCTATTCCTCCTATATGATGAATTGCGTAAATACGTATTTAAGTATAAAGCCCGCCGCCCAAAATGGAGCAGCGGGCTGCTGTTGGCGTCTATACGAACATCTGCTGGAGCAGGCCCTTTTTCAGCTCCTGCCACTTCGCCAGCTCGCCCTTCGACTTCTGAATGACCTCATCCATCGAAGTGAGGCAGTCGGCGATTTTGCGCTGTTCGGAGAGAGAGGGAATTTTATACCTAACCGTTGCGAGACGTTTTGCCCCGAGGTTAATACGTGAAATGCCTTGCCCCATAAGCATAATGCTCTTTCTAATTTCATTAGAGCGCATGCAATAACCGATAAACTCAGGACAAACATTATCCAGATTATTGAATCTGTATCCCATGCAGAAACTATTTAAATATGGTTCGTCATTGTACAAATACACTGATGACAAGCCAACCTCGTCTACCGTCTCGGATGACTGCGTAAACAGGATGTCCCCATATCGCACCTTGTTCTGTTTTTCTGCATCACCGACCTTCACACGCCCCATCGCATCTCTACTGGCAAATGCGTTCTTGTAAACATTCATGTACGTTACAAAACGACCGTTGCCGCAGTCAAAATCGTCTTTGCCCTTTCCTGAAAGACCACCATAAAACTGGCCTTCTTCCCCCAGCGTCTTCTCTTCCCAATCCGGGAACTCGCTCCCGTCATCGGCCTTGAACCTGACCTCCTGACTGAACAGCTTCTGCATCACGCCCTTCTTGCGCTGCTCCCACGCATCGACCTCCGCCTGCTGCGCTGCGATGACCGCATCGACGGCAGAAAGCAGGTCGGCAATCTTGCGCTGCTCGGGGAGGGAGGGAAGGCGATAGGACACCGTTCCCAATCGCTTTGCGCCAAGATTGATGCGCGAAATGCCCTGGCCCATAAGCATGATGCTCTTCCTGACGCCACCCGACCGCATGCGATATCCGATGAACTCAGGGCTTACATCTTCCAAACTGTTGAAGCGATACCCCATGCAGAAACTGTTTAGATACGGCTCGTCATCATGCAAATATACAGACGACAGACCGACCTCCTCGACAGTTTCAGACGACTGGGTGAAAAGCAAATCACCGTACAAAACCCTGTTCTGCTTCTCACCAGCACCAACATTCACGCATCCCATCATGTCCTGACTGGCAAATGCGTTCTTATAAACATTCATATAAGTCACGAAATGAGCGTCGCCCGTTTCGAAGTCCTCTTTGGTTTTTCCAGATAAACCACCGTAGAACTTGCCCTCGTCCCCCAGCGTCTTCTCCTCCCAATCCGGGAAGTTTGCTCCGTCATCGGCCTTGAAACGCAACATCGGTTCCATATCACTTCACCTCCCCAAGATTTGACTTCTTTATCTGCATGCTGAGCCGCTCCGCCAAGTCTTCCGGCGTTTCCCACGTCACGAACTGCGTCTGCTTGAGGTCGAAATGTACATTGTCGAAATCAGACTGCTTGCATGTGTGAATAACCGTCTTGCCGAGCGCCTTTGCGTAACCAGCTTCGTAATACACACCAGGATTCTGAGTCGTGAAATCGGCAATGAGAAACTTGCAACCCACAATTTCTGCAAGCATCTTGTCACAGATGTTGCCGTTGTGCGCATCGAGGTCAAGAAAATAAGGCGTATTACCGCTGTCGATAATCCCGCGCTCTATTCCGGCGCGAATGATATCAACGTCAGCACACTTTTGCTTATTCATCGGCATGGAGACGAAAACGTCACCTGCATTCACCTGCCCCTTTTGCGGTTGCGGCACCGGTTTATCGAAATCGACCGTTTCCACAATCAGCCGCAGCTGGTCATCTGTTGCGGCTTCACAAATAAAGTGTTCAAGTTTTTTCAAGTTCTGGCGATGCATTTCCTCGCAATGTAATCTATCGGTTTGAACGTATTCAAGTCCGAAAAAAGCGAGCAAGTCTTCAATAAGGCCGATTGACGGAATGCCGTGAATGTAATACCGCACGTCCTTCTGCGCCTTTGCCGCGACCTTGTTGTAAATCATCATCTTGTTCATATTCACACCCCCAGCTGGCGCAGCATCGACTCGGCCTTGTCGATAGCGGCCTTCTTCTCACTCGCGATGCGCTTGAGGTCGTCGCGCACGGCTTCAAGGTCCACAGGCTCCTCTTCCTCGAACGTATCGACGTAGCGCGGGATGTTCAGATTCCAGCCGTTCGCCTCGATTTCCGCCATGTCCGCCACATGGGCGAACTTGTCCACGTCCACGCGGTTCTCGTAAGCCTCCACAATCTTTTGGATGTGCGCATCCTCCAGCGTGTTCTGGTTCTTGCCGGGCTTGAACTCCTTGCTGGCGTCGATGAACAGCACGTTGCCGCTGTTGCCGTTGCGCTTGGACTTCAGCACCAGCAGGCACACGGGGATGCTCGTTCCGTGGAACAGGTTCGGCGCAAGGCCGATGACCGCATCAAGACGGTTCAGGTCCTTCACGATGTACTTGCGGATGACCTCCTCGGCACCGCTGCGGAACAGCACGCCGTGGGGCAGGAGCACCGCCACGCGGCCGTCGTTGTCATCCATGTGGTAGACCATGTGCTCGACGAAGGCATAGTCCGCATGGGACTTGGGCGGCAGCTTGCCGGCACCTGAATAACGGGGGTCGTCCAACAGCGCCGGGTTCCCGTCGTACTTCAGGGAATAGGGAGGGTTGCACACCTGCACGGTCATCTTCACGTCGCCGTACTTGTCCTCCCGCAGCGTGTCGCCCTTGTAGATGTCGAAATGCTGATAGTCCACGCCGTGCATCAGCATGTTCATGCGGGCGAGGTTGTACGTCGTGGCGTTGTTCTCCTGCCCGTAGAAGTGCCCCACGCGTCCCGTGGTCAGGTGCTTCTGCACTTCCAGCAGCATGGACGCCGAACCGCAGGTGCAGTCGCCCACGGTCCTCGCCTCGTCCAGACCCACGGTCGCCAACGTCGCCACCAGCTTCGAAGGCCCGGTCGGCGTGAAGAACTCGCCGCTCTTCTTACCGGCATCGGATGCGAACAGCCCGATGAGAATCATGTACGCCGTGCCCAGCACGTCGAACTGCGAGTCCGCCAGCTTAAAGTCAATCTCGCTGATTTTCACGATGACCTTCGCGATGAGAGATGTCCTCGCCGCCACGGTGTCGCCCAAATCAGGGTCTTGCAGCTTCATATCGTTGAACAAACCGGAAAACGCCGCCTCGGACGCCTGCCCCATGGTGGAGCCGGTCAGCTCGTTCACGGCGCGCTCGTAATCCTCGACATTGAAGCGGTCGGCGTCGCCGTCGGGACGGACAATCCTGCGTACCAGCTCATCGAACAGGTTCTCGGGTCGGATGATGTACCCCAGATGCTCGATGGACCACTGCTCGACCACCGGACGGTAATCGTCGTTCGCGAACGCCTGCTCGTAGGTCAGACCGTCCTCCTTCAGGATTTCCTGCATGTAGTCCTCGGTGCGCTCCGACAGATACCTGTAGAAAATAGTCCCGAGGATGTAGTTTCGAAACTTCGTGGAATCCATGTTCCCGCGCAGGTCGTTGGCGATGGCCCAGAGCTTCTGGGACAGCTCGCTCGCCTGCGCCTGATACTTCGCTGAGTCAATCATACAAGTCTATTCTCCTTCCGCCTTGTAACGGCTGTATGTGCTGACGACAAACTCCTTGATGGCGTTCGTCATCTTCGTAATCTTCAAAAGCCCCATGCGGTACGGCGCGAGGCGCTTGCGAATGTCCTCTTCGGAAATACTCCCGCCGAAGGTGTACTCCGAGAAGATATCCAAGACGTCCTGCGCCTCGACGCCGTTGTCGTACGCGAAGGACTCAATCTCCGCTTGCAGGCTCTCGCGCTCGAACTGCTCGTACGCCTGCTGCACGTCGGCGTCGTCCGGCAAATCGTAGAATCTCGTGCGGATGAACGCCTCCATGATGTCCTTCTTCGCACGGAGGGCGTCGTTGTCCGAGCGCTCGATTTCGCGCATCACCAGGTCGATGTCGCGGGCGCGCTCCTCTTCGGACTTGTCCCCGTCGTGGGCGGACTTCAGCAGGCTCAGGATGTACATCACGTTGATGCGGTCGGTACGCACCAACTCCACGTCGAAATCGACGTCCACCGGCACGGGGACCTTCGGGTCCTTCTTCTTGGCCTCGTCGTGATAGTACAGATACCAGCTCTTGTAGCCCTCGTATTCCTCATCGTCCAGCACGACGGACAAATCCGCCCAATCGAACTTTCCGAAGGTCTTCAAGGTCGCCAGCGTGCCGGACATCGCGCGGAACGCCACTACGAACTTGCGGATGTCCTCCTCGCTCTGAAGCTGCCCCGCGTCGTCGACAGTCTGCGCCGCCTTGCGCAGCTGGACCTCCTGATTCATCCACTGGTTCACGTAATACTCGTAGCTCTCCAGCAGGTATTCGTTCGGGTCGCCGTCGCCGGAGAACAGCCTCAGCGCGTCGTCCTGCGCCTTCTTGATGTCGCGGTAGGACACAATCTGCCCGAACTGCTTCGTCACCTTGTCCACGCGGTTCGTGCGGCTGTACGCCTGCACGAGCGTGTGCCAGATGAGGTTCTTGTCCAGATACAGCGTGTTCAGCGGCTTGGCGTCGAACCCGGTCAGCATCATGTTCACGACCAGAAGGATGTCAACCTGCGGAAGCTCCTTCTGCTTCATGCGCTTCGCGATGTCCTTGCGGTAGGCGTCGAATGAATCCAGGTCGAATGCCGTGCCGAACATTCCGTTGTAGTCGGCCATGCAGCGGGCCAGCAGCTCTTGAGAATGCTCGTCACCGCCCTCGTCCATGTCCTCGTTCGCCTGATAGGTGAATATCGCCGCCACCCGGTAGCGCTCGTCATCTGGACGCGCTTCGTTCAGCTCCCGGAACGCGTCGTAATACTTGCCGAGCGTCTGGATGGAGTCCACCGCGAACAGCGCCGTGTACACGTCCTTGCCCTGCGGGTGGACATGCTGCTCGTGATGCTCGAAGATGTCCGACGCGACGACGCGGATGCGCTCGTCATCGTGATACAGGGAGTCCAAATCCAGATTGTGGCGCCTGCAATACTCGGGGTCCCCGAGACGCTCCGGGTCGATGCCGCTCGCGGACACCTGCTTCGCGAAAATCGTCCGCTGGTACTCCACCGAGAACCGCAGGACGTTGCCGTCCGCAATCGCGTCCTTAATCATGTAGCGGTGCAGGCAGGAATCCAGCTTCGAGCCGGCATAGAACACATCGGCGGTCGTTCTGCCGTCCTTGCCCTTGTTCGCCTCGAAGATGGGCGTCCCCGTGAAGCCGATGTAGTTCGCGTTGCAGAAGTGGCGCTCGATGTCGCCGTGCATCTTGCCGAACTGGCTGCGATGGCACTCGTCGATGATGAACACGACCTTCTTGTCGCGGTACGAATCCATCAGCTGCTCGTAACGCTTGCTCTTGACGGCGTTCGCCATCTTCTGAATCGTCGTCACGATGAGGCCGCGGTCCGCCTGCCCCAGCTGCTTCACCAGCACAGCCGTCGAATCCGAACCGTCCACGCACCCCTTCTCGAAGGAGTTGTACTCGTCGACCGTCTGGTCGTCCAAATCCTTGCGGTCAATCAGGAAGATGACCTTGTCAACCCTCGGCTCGTCGCGCAGAAGCTGCGCCAGCTTGAACGACGTCAGCGTCTTGCCGGAACCCGTGCAGGCGAAGACGTATCCGTTCTGGTTCGACTCCAGCACGCGCCGCTTCGCCGCCTTCACGGCGTAAATCTGATACGGGCGCATCACCATCAAGACGGGTTCCGTCGTCTTGATGACCATGTACTTGTCCAGCATTTCCGTGATGGTCGAACGACGCAGGAAGTCCGCCGTGAACTCGTCCAGCTTGTTGATGCGCTTGTTCTTGCTGTCCGTCCAGAAGAACACGAGGCTCTTCAGAATCGGGTTGTACGAGCCGCCGTCCATCTCGTTCTCGTTGCAGAAATACTTCGTCTGCACCGAATTTGACACGACGAACAGCTGCAGATACCGGAACAGCCCCTTGAACGAGAACTTGCGGTAGCGGTTAATCTGGTTGATTGCCTCGTTGATTTCCACGCCGGGGCGCTTCAGCTCGACCTGCACCACCGGAAGGCCGTTGATGAGAATCGTCACGTCGTAACGGTTCTTGTACGCGACGTCGTCCTTGTGCTCCTTGTCCATCGTGACCTGATGCGTCACCTGATAGATGTTGCGGTCGGTATCGGAACTGAAGAAGTCCAGATACACGGTCTTGCCGTTGTCCAGCGTCAGAACGTACTTGTCACGGAGAATCTTCGCCGACTCGTATACGCTCTTGTTGTCCACGTAAATCATCACGCGCCCGAACTCCGCGTCGGACAGTACAGCCTCGCCCTTGGCCTCAATCAGTTTTTGAGCGTTGAATGCCGTCAACTGCTCGCGAAAGTTCGCGACGACATCGTCGTAGTTCACCATGTCGACGAACTTGTAGCCGATGCTTTCGAGCCTATCTATGAAAAGGCTTTCGACATCATATTCTGAAACATGCGCCACTTACTCATCCACCTCCTCAAGATGCTCCTGCACCCACTCGTGGATGATTGCGGCAATCGTCGTCTCGCGCTCCGCGGCCATCATCTTCAGCGCCTTCTTGTCGCTCACGGTGAGCGACAGCGAGAGCGTCGTGCGCTTCTCGTCCGCCGTCGTGTCGGCGACGACGGCCTTCTCTATCTTCTTCTGCTCGGCCTCGCGGTCGGCAGCGTATTTCTCAAACATGTTCGCCATGACTCGACCTCCTTTAATCATTTACATATTTGTACAATTATACATCATCGAGACGCATTTGTCCAGATGGACAATGCCTCTGACCTGCGGTTATTCCTTCGGGAACCCCGCAGCCTCGCGTACCGTGCCCACCAGAGCGAGAGTCGCCTTCGCGGCCTTGCCGCGTCGGTCGAACTCGACCACGGACTTGCCGGCGGCTCCCGCCTGAACGAACGCCTCGGACTGGGGCAGCGTGACCACCGTCTGGTCGCCTGCCAGACCCTCGAACCACTCCATGAAGTCGCGGGACGCCTTGAAGCGGTTCCACCCGTTCATCACGTAGACAATCTTCGCGCGGCCGTTCTTGAACACCGCCTTGCGCATGCGCATCAGCGGCTCGATGTCCCTCGACGTGGTCCTGGTCGGGATGACCACCACGTCCGCCTCCTTCAGCCAGTCCGCCAGCCCCTCCTGCAAGGCCCCCGGCGTGTCCACCACGGCGACCTGCGCACCGTCCGCCTCATGTGTCTCGTGCAGCGTGCCGCCCTGCGTGTCCAAGTCATAGAAGCTCACGGGGATGCCGGAGCGCTCGAAGGAGAAGGCAATCTCGTCGGCGACCAGGGACTTGCCAACGCCGCCCTTCTGATTGCATACCAGAATCGTCTTCATATCTTCACCTCGCTATATATTTAATCAATTACGTATTTCCATATTTAATTATACGAGCCGACAAATGCGCGTTCAACTGCCACTTTCGGGGCTTTATCGGGTCTTCATCAGGGCTTTTGCTGGTCTCCAAACGGGCTTCACGCCCTCGCTTCGCTCCGTCTGTTCCGCCGCGTTTCCCGAATCCGACTCATAAACGAGCGGACGGCGAAAACCCCGATTTCCCGCCCCTTGCGTGTACGTCCATCAACAGCCCTTTTGAAGGTCTTTTCGTAGCCCGCGAGCGGGAGCTTGAAAAAGGGAGCAGCCTGACGCCGCTCCCTCATCTTCTCGGCTACTCGTCGAACTGCGTGTCCTTGTCCGCCGACCTCGGCGTCCTCACGGGCGCGCGCTGCTCGGCCTCTTTGACACGGCGCTGCATGCGCTGGCTCTTCAGACGCTTCTCGCGCTCGTCCTCGTCGGACAGCGCCTTCTCCGCTGCCTTGAGGCGCTTCTCGGCATCCCACATGCTCCTGCGGGACTCGTACACGCGCCTCTCCGCCTCCTCGCGCTGCCTGCGGCGCTCCTCCGCGAGCGCCTCCTGAATCATCATGCGCAGCATCAAGGCGGTCATGTCGGCCATCATGCGGGACACGGGGTCACGGGCGTCGCGCCCCGCCTTGGCGAACACGTGCATGCCGGCCAGAAGCCCCGGATACGGGTGTTGCAGGGTGTCGAGCGCCTCCTTGGAGGCATGGAACTCGCGCCTTGCGGCGTCCACGTCCTCGCGCAGCTTCGCCAGCTGCTCGTCCGGGTGGTTCCGCGCCTCGACAATCTGCTGATAGCGCTCGTCCATGAAGGACTCGCCCTTATCGCGTGAGCGGTGGATGTGCGCCTTCTGAAGGTCGGACGCCATCTCCGACACGTACGCCCGGTCGAGGTCGTACACGTCGAGAGCGGAATCCTTAGAGGGCTGCTCCTCAGGTTCCGCCGTCTCGGGCACGTCGGGGATGACTTCCGGTGCCGGGGCGTCCTGCTCCGGTGCCTCAAGCCCGCGCTGCTTCGCCTCGAAGTACGCCTCGATGCCCTCGCGGGTCAGGTCGTCGGCGAGGTTGGAGGCACGGCGCCTTCTCTTGCGCCTGCCCTTGCCGTAGGGGTCGCGGGACTTGTAGCTCCAGCCCACGGTCTCCTCTCCGGTCTCCTTGTCGACCTTGCGGGTCTCGGTCAGCTCGACGCCGCGAACCTTCAGCTCCTCGAGGAACTCATCCATGTTGCCCGCATGGTCGCGGGCGTCCGCCACGCGGTTGCCCAGAACGCGCTCGAAGGACTCGATGCCGAACTGACCCTTGCGCTCGGCCCATGTGGTCCTCTCCCTGGCAGGCTCGGGACCCACGACGGTGAACCCCATCTCGCGGCTCAGCCGGTCGTTCTTGCGCTTCACGGTCGCATGGTCGGTGCCGTGCGCGATGGCCGTGCCGGATACCAAGTCATGGTTCGCGATGGTCGCATGAACGTGCACGCAGCCGCCCTCGCCGTCGGTGTGGACCGTGACCCAGCAGGGGGCGTTCGGGGCCACTTCCTTGCACAGGAGGTAGCCGTACTCGCACGCCCGCTGTATGTCCTCGGGGCTGTCCTTTGAAAGTTCCTCGGGGGACCACGAGACGCGCAGCTCGTAGCCCTCGTTCAACCTCGTCCCCTGGCTCTGCCTGCGCATGGCGGAGCAGAACCGGATGAAGTCCTCGCGGGTGCCCATGTCGCCCATCTGGGCGGCGATGCGGTTCGTCTTCTCGCGGATATTGCGCGTGCGCTTCTTGCCCTCGCCGAGTTCCGTGTACGACATGCGCCCGCGGACGTTCGGCAGGGGCTGGATATGCGTCGTCGACATCAGCTTCCACCCCCTTTGATAAGAATCTTCTCGCCCCGCTCGCCGTACCAGTAATCGCACAGCTCCTCTAACTGCTCGGGAACGTCCGGCCACAGCAGGGCCATGGCACGGAACACATCCTTGCCGAAATCGGTGCGTAGGCCGTCCACCTCATCGGTCAGCTTCGACAGCTCGCCGCGCACCTCTTCGAGACCCGTCTTGCACTCGCCGAGCACGCCCGGGGAGAGCGAACCCGGATGCGACTTGGACTCCGCGTTCAGCGCCCTCGCAATCTGGTTCACGTTGACGCCGATGCTCTTCGCCTCGGATGCCATACGCTCCGCGTCGGCGTTCCTCGTCACGACGTACGTCGGTTCAACATCCCCGCCCTGTACCTTCTCCACGCAACTGCGGAGAAATGCGGAGCGGGTCATCTTTTTCTCGGAGCAAATCGCGTCCAGCGCGGCAAGCTCCTCGTCCGAAAACCGAACCTGGACCGTGCGCTCCTTGTTCGGCTTCTTAGCCGCCTGACGGCGCACGCGGCTGCTCCTCATATCTGAACTCACACCCACGTAAAACACCTCCTTTTTTAATGCAACGTGCGCGTTGATTTTCTACGACAGAATCGACGCTAAAAAAGGAGCGAGCATGGGACTTGTCCCTACAAAACTCCGGATTTTTCTACTTTGTAGAAAATTCCTCCGTTTTGTCGTTACACGTCCCGCTCGCGAGGGGGCAGTTTTCACTGCCCCCTTCGAACCCCCAGATGCGCCCCATTCCCAACCAGCTTCCGCCGACGACTCGGCGAAGCATCCCATTCGGAACGGGGCACCCCGGACACCCCTCGCGGGGTGCCGGGAAGGAGGCACGACTGCCTTGCTACATGCCCTCGCCATAGCCCGCCACGGGCATAGGCTCGCGTCCGTCCGGGACGGACGTGCCGCCCGAATCGGACGCGACGGGCGCGCCGTTTCGGGCAGGGGCGGCACCCTGCGAAGGTGCCTTCTTGGTCAAGAGCTTGTGCAGGTAGCGCCCCGCCTTGCGCATGTCGGCGACGCTCATGTCGCCCAGCTCGGGGCAGCTCTCGTACATCGCCTTGCCGATGTGCTTGAAGCACTCGTCGCGGCGCTGCTGCATCTCCTCAATCGCCTTGTCGATATCGGAAATCTTCTTCTTAGTGCTCATGATTTATTCCTCCTTGTTCGTTATGAATCTGTCTCCTCGCCCTTCGTCTTCAGCGCTACATCCGAAGCGTCCAAAGCTGAAACGCGCTGATGATGAAGGGCAAGGCAAGCATCACCAAAGCGACGGTAATCAATGCCCTCGCGACCCTGAGTCCGAGGACATCGACCTCCGACTTGTCGGGCATCGAGCGCTTGGGAACCGATTTCTTCATCGCCTCAAGGTGCTTTGAATACAGCTCACGCTCTTCCGCCGTGAGCGTTCCATCACTCGCATGAGTGCGAAGCAATGTGACCTCGTCGGGCGTCAAGATGACCGTGTCCTTGTCGTTCTTAGGCGCCTTGTTGATACCTAAACCATTCATTCCTTTGCCCTCCTTAATTACTCGCGCCGAGGTCTGCGATTGTCGGACGACCGGCATTAGCCACGCCGCTCCCGTCATACGGGACGTACGGACCGGGGTCGAACGACGGGTCTTCCCTCTGTGCCCAATAAACAAAGCCGTTCCAAATCGCCTCATCGCTAAAGATATGTCGGTGCACCTCGGTCATATCGGACGTGCCCCGAAGACCGCTCACCACCTCGTCGAAGAAGCATTCGTCGGGAACCCCTCCCACCAATTCGAGATGCGCGACTGAAGAGCGTGTGTTTTGCGAAAAGCTCCCCAAGTCCCAAGCTCCGGTGATGGCGACAAGCGGCACGCCAGCCTGCGATTTCGCCCTGTCAATGATGTTGGACCACACCTCGTTCGTGTCGGGCAGCTCACCCGTCAGCCTGTAGTTGATTTCGTACATCGTGTACTGAACCAGGAAAGGCGATTCCGACAGCTTGCATCCCGTCATGACGTACATCCCAATCAGGACCACGAGCGCCAGCGACATGACGCCGCGCAGAATCGCGCTCTTCTTCAGCTGCCTCTCCGATGACTCCCCTGCGAACTTCGCATCGGAGGCGTTGGCGTCCGCCTCGGCAAGCGCAAGGGTCTGCTGGTAATCCTGATAGAGCAACCGCTCGTTCTCATCAAGGCCGTCGTGGCGTTCCTTCAGACGCCACTCCGCAATCTTCTCGCTTTCCCATTTGAAACCCTTCTTAGGCGGTACAGCACCCGAGGGCGGCGACGGAACAGCGGAAAGCTGCTCCGTCACATAGTCGTCGTACGCCCGCTGCTCTTCGGGCGTGAGCGTTCCGTGCTTTGCCTTCAGACGAAGTCGAGCCAGCTCATCAGGCGTCAAGTTGCTCATGATTTATTCCTCCTTAATCTTGTTTATTGATGCTCAGGCAGAAACAAAATCGTGCCGTCGCCAAGGTCCTCTATGGTCTGCTTATCGCGGAGGCGCTCCATCCGGAGCTTTACCTGCTGCTTAACGACCGAAGTCGGCTGTGCATCTTCCGCATCGTGCGCCGCCGTGGTGAAGTTCATTGCATCACCAAGCAAATCAGTGCCAACGCCGAGAAGTTTCGGCCCAAGAAGCGCAAGCGCGACAACAATCACTGCTACACCAGCAATCTTCTTCTTAGTGCTCATGATTTACTCCTCCTTAATCGTCGTCTTCTGTATCCGTCGCAAGACCAAGCTGCTCCCTCACCGCCGCGTAACCGGCACCGAGGTCTGCGGGAGTCGTGCCGTGGGCGGTGCAGTAATCGAGGACGACCGTGCGGAAAATCCCGCGACGCCTGCCCAAGAAGGGGACCCATCCGCTCGCGCCGCCAAAACCGGCAGCTTGCTTGCAGTAGACCGTCAAGCCGGGGCACCATTTCTCGCAGCTCGTCTTGAGGACGGACCCGCTCGCGTCCTTGCTCTGCGTCCATTCGCCGTCGGAGCACGCAAGCTCGACGATTCGGGCCGTGAACGCCTTGCGGCTCATCTGCATCCGCATACCCTTGTGCTCCGCGTCCAGCCATTCGTCGTAGCGCATGGACAGGTAATCATTCGGCACGAAGTCGGCCTGAATCGAATCCTTGACGTCCTCCCAGAACTCAGCCACCGTGTCATTGCCGAGAACCCACTCGTGCTTCAGCTGCGCGGCCTCCTTAGGCTCGGGCAGCTCGTAATACCGGTCCCACTTCACCAGCGCCTGATAGGCCAGGTATTCGCAGAACTCGGGGGACACGACCCACTCGGAACGGATGGTCTTGTCGTCGGCCTTGCCGGCGAACTGCCCCGTGAACGGGACGTAGATGTTGCGGTCCAGCCAAGCGTCCCCCTTGTCGCGGGTCTTCGGGATGTCGTTGGCGGCGCAGACAATCAGCGCGTGGGGCGTGTAGTCGAACATGCCCTTGTTCTTGCGCTCCACGCCTATCGCGTCATGCGAGATGATTGACTTCAGGCGTGAGTTGTCCTTCAGGTACGCACCCGAATCGGAGTCCTCGCACGTGATGAGGGAGACACCCACGATGTTCGACACGCCGAACCGCCCGCCATCCGTGCCGCCGGCAAGCAGCGCGAGGCTTGAGGTCATGCACCCGTCGTAGCCGACGAGCGACTTGAGGCAGTCGAGGAAGGTGCTCTTCCCGTTGTGACCCGTCTCGTTGTGAAAGGTCACCATGACGCGCCAGTTGTGGTAACTGCGCAGGGACGCCCCCGCCACCTTGACAAGCAGGTCGCGCCCGCCGTCGTAGGGGACGTAGGAGTCCAGCAGCTGCCAGAAGTCAATCTTCGAGCCGTCCGGCATCGTGTGCTCGGGGACGGGCGGCTCCTTGTCGGGGAGGCGCGTGGCGCTCTTCCTGAGCGCAACGACCCCGGGGGAGAACTCGCGCAGGACGCGCCCCTCGTAATCCCAGATTCCGTTGGCCATGAAGACCAGGGACGGGTTATCGCACTCGCACACGCGGTTCTCGCGACGCGACGCCATGTCATGCAGCTTCTGGACGAAGTTCTTCTTCCAGTTGCCGTTCACGGCGCCCACGACCTCCTGGCACCACAGGTCAATCTGCCCGTCGCCAATCTCGCGGTAAATTCCCTCGTCGGGGTCGTACATGGCGAGCACGCCCTCCGAGGTCGGCTTGTCCACGGTCTCCTTGACGCAGACCATGCGGATGACCTCCTGCGAAAACACCAGCTCGGCGGCCTGCACGGGGTCGATGCTCTTGAGCTTCGGCCAGCGAAAGCCCCTGCCGTAAATCTTGCCCGCCGTCGGATTAGACGGCGGCTCGGACAGGTTGACCCACGCCACGAGGGCATTCGTCACCTTGACCACGTCGTCCGAGAGAGCGGACAGGCCATCGCCCGCGCAGTCGCGCAACACATAGCTCACCACATCGCTGAGCGCCTTGTGATAGTTCTCCCCGCCGTACAGGTAGTCAGGGTTGTACGCCTCGCCCTGATTCCCCTTGTCATATGCACGCCCCCTCTTCATCTCGTCTTTTGCCTGCGGGTCAGATACTTGAAAAATGGGCGGTAATGAGCTATAATTTTTAGAAGTAGACGGAGCGGTTCCCTTTGCTGTGGCGGCGGGGGAACTGCTCTTTTCGTTATCAGCCATAAACTCACCTCCTTAATTCGTCAGCTCGACGTGCTTCACGTTCGCGTTCTTCCACGCCTCAACGTCATCAATCTTGTAGCGAACCGCGTTTCCGACCTTGTAGTAGCTCGGACCCTTGCCCTGATAGCGCCAGGTGCAAAGCGTCCCCGCGCTCAAACCGAGAAACGCCGCCACCTCGCGCGTCGTCATGTAAGAGGGCTTTACCTCTTTTACCTGCTTCTTTCCTTTAGCCATAACCAGCCACCTCCATGTTCAAAGTCCTTTTCGCGAAACAAAAAAAGCTCCCGTGGAAACCAAAGAAGGACAGAGGCGCAAAGCCTTGTCTATCTCGGTTTCCACGGGAGCTTCGTGTTCGTTGTTTCGCCCGTGACGCACGGCCTGTTCGACCGAGCGCTCGGCTCCTATTCCCGATAGCAACCCCGCATCAAGGACGGGACGGGTGCTGAGCCATTCATCTATATGTATCCCATTGTACACCATTGAGACAATTGAAGCAATATCAATTTTCCCGTAGCCGCAGTTCAGAGCCTATTTCCGCTCATAAACGAATGGAAAGGCTCGAAAAAGCAACCCGCCGCACCGCCCGGAAAGCAGCGACTGCAACAAGAGGTACACGTGAGGGCTGACCACATGTGTGACCACATCAAAATGGCATCTGGTCAGCTCTTGAAATGAAAATCCCCTCTTTTATCAATGGATTTTTTCCGTTCTGACCACATGACCAGATGACCAGATAAAATCCGACAAACTTTATTTATTTACGCGTATTTAATAGCCCTTTTCAATTTTTATAAATAAGTCCTAAATGATGTGGTCATCTGGTCAGGAATTGCAAAAAGCCTGATGGCGCCTAGGGATTTAGCTGACCAGATGGTGACCACATCATTTTTTCTTCTGGTCATGTGGTCAGCATGTGGTCAGGCAAAACGCTCATAAACGAGGGGACGGGTGATTCTTCTGTCCTAAGCAGGTGCGCATTTCGGACGCTTCGCGTCCTCAATGCAGGCTAGTTACGCCTCGGGCTGCGCCCTCGGCTTGCCTCATCGCATATTGGGTACGCAGAAAAGCATGGAAACCATCCAATACGGTTTCGCATGCCTCATGCGTACCTTCTCTATAGCAACGGAGGCGCGAAGCGCCGTAGTTGCCGGCTAGATAGGGGGGGCGTATGCCAGGCCAAGCCCATGCCACACCCCTTCTGTACGCCCACCCACATCCGACCGCCGCCCGCAGGGCGGCCACCCTTGCATCGAGCGGATGCGAGATGCGCATAGGCGCTCGAATATCCCTCAGACCGCTTCAGAGGCGTTTTAAGGCACGAAAAAAGCCCGAGGGGTACACGAGTACCCCAACGGGCTTAAAACGTCTTAAAACGCAAAATACGGCGTCTCGTGGCAACGAGAACGGAAAGGGGACGCCATCAGGCGTCCCCCAACCTATACACAAGCGCAAACTCGTTCTTGTAAAAGAAGAGTTCGACGCTTCCTCTTTTGGTGGAGATGGAGGGAGTTGAACCCTCGTCCGAAAGCGCTTTGACAGGAACTTCTCCGGGCGCAGCGGGTTTTTTCGGGACGCTGTACGCCCCTGTTCCCTTCAGGACAGGCAAACCGGCAAGCCTGTCAGTCCGGTAGCTTCATGATGCATGGCACGCGCAAAGCTTAGCGTGCGCACGTTCACCACTCATCGACGCTCCGCTGCCGGGCCGTGGTCCTCCCGGCGGGAACGCTCGCTATTTAAGCAGCGAGAAGAACAGTTTCGTTGTTGTTCTTTAATTTATAAGGTGCCCGTTTTATGGCGGTCAGGCGCCGCCGCCCGCTATTCCTGCCTCCACACCCCCGTCGAAACCGGTACATCCCCATGATGTCGGGCGCGTCGGCCGCCTGCGCCGCTCTCGCGGCGCAGGCAGGAACGCATTCTGAAAGATCAGACGAAACTGCCGATGATTTGTTCCCTCAGCAGGTCTCCGGCTCCGGATACTCGACGCCGAAGGTCTCGACCGTGACGGTCTTCATCTTCTGTTCGTGGGTGGGCTTGTCGTTGAACATGCTGCGCGGGGTGCGCGCGATGGCGTCGACCACGTCCATGCCCTCGGTCACTTTGCCGAACGCGGCATACTGCTTGTCGAGGTGCGGGGCGTCCATGTGCATGATGAAAAACTGGCTGCCGGCGGAGTTCGGATCCATGGCGCGGGCCATGGACAGCACGCCGCGGGTGTGCTTGAGGTCGTTTTGGAAGCCATTGCTCGTGAACTCGCCCTCGATGCTGTAGCCCGGGCCGCCCATGCCGGTGCCGGTCGGGTCGCCGCCCTGGATCATGAAGCCGGGGATGACGCGGTGGAAGATCACGCCGTCGTAAAAGCCCTTCTTGACGAGACTGATAAAGTTGCGGACGGTGTTCGGCGCGATCTCCGGATAGAGCTCGGCGCGGATGATGCCGCCGTCTTCCATTTCAATGGTGACAATCGGATTGCTCATCAGTAATTTTTCTCCTTTATCGTTCTGTCGATCTCGCGTTTGGCGCTGCGCTGCGCGTCGGCGTCGCGCTTGTCATAGAGCTTTTTGCCCTTGCACAGGCCGAGCTCCACCTTCACGCGGCTGTCCTTGAAATACAGCGACAGCGGCACGAGCGTCAGCCCGTCCTGCTTCGTGCGGGCGTAGAGCTTCGTGATCTCCCGCCGGTGCATGAGCAGGCGCTTCGGCCGGTCGGGGTCGCGGTTGTAGATGCTGCCGTGCTCGTAGGGGCTGATGTGGATGCCGTAGGCAAACAGCTCCCCGTTTTTCACGGTGCAGAACGAATCTTTCAGATTGACCGTGCCCGCGCGGATGGACTTGACCTCGGTGCCGAAGAGCTCCACACCGGCCTCGAACCGCTCGAGCACGAAATAGTCATGCAGGGCCTTGCGGTTGGCCGCGACCTGCTTGACGCCCTTGGCTCTCGGCATGGCGGGGACCTCCTTCGTGCGAAATCGTGGATATAGTTTAGCACATCCGGCGGCAAATGAAAAGAGCGAAATCAGCAGAAATAGCGCTGAAGCGTCCCGACGGCGTCACAGCGGGCGACCACGTCGCCGTGTTCGCCGATGTGTGCGTACAGTTCCTCGGTACACGGCAGCGGCTCGCCGAACTCGAAGAGCGCGTTCGGCAGCGCCTCGTCCCCGGTGCGCACAAACAGCTCCCAGCCGCCGTCTATGTACACCACGTCCGAGTCGAGCCCGGCCGGAAAACAGCCCAGCGCCGCGGTCAGGTCGGCAAACGAGTGGAACCGGAACCGGCGCGGCGGGGTGGAAATGGGTCTTGCGATGAGCAGCACCTCCTTTTCGGCAACGAATAGTTCGATCTTCATACTTGTCCAGGGTGCGAGCCCGCGCGTCTCGAGCGCATGGTCGACGGCGGCGCGGATGTCGGCCTCGCGCAGCGCGGCCCACTCGGCGCGCGTGATGCGCATGGCGACGGCCGCGGCGTCAGCGGTTTCTACCAGCATGGGAATGCCTCCCTTGGTGTCGGTTTCCGGACAGGCGTCCGGTTAGATCCAGTATAGCGTCCGAGCCCGTGTTTTGCTACTCAAAATATATGGTAATCGGCGCAGGAATATGGTATCATGCCAATTGAAAAAAGGAGTGGATGTTTCATGGAACTGATCGAACAAAAGCTCAAGACCCTCACGAGCTACCACGGTGTGATCGTCAACGTCCGGCTCGACGAGGCGCGCCTGCCCGACGGCAGCACGGCCAAGCGCGAGGTCGTGGAGCATCCGGGCGGCGTGACGGTCCTGCCGCTGGAGCCCGACGGCACGGTCTGGTGCGTGCGGCAGTACCGCTATCCGTTTTCGCGCACGCTGCTCGAGGTGCCGGCCGGCAAGCTCGAGCCGGGCGAAGCGCCGGAGCTGGCCGCGGCGCGCGAGCTCTCGGAGGAGACGGGCCTGACGGCCGGCCGGATGCAGTATCTGGGCGCGAACTTTACATCGCCCGGTTACTCGGAGGAGGTGCTGCACATCTATCTGGCGCGCGACCTGCACCGCGGCGCGGCGCACCTCGATCCCGGCGAATTTCTGAACGTGGAGCGGCATCCGCTGGAGGAACTGGTGCAGACGGCGCTCGATGGTGAACTTTGCGACGGAAAAACGACAGTTGCCCTGCTGAAAACGCAGCTTTTGCTCGCGCGCGAGCGCGGCGAGGCGGCAAGTGGTGGGTTGTGATTGCTTTTCGGGAAAAAGCATGCTATAATTCATCGTTAGGTTCCGCAAAAATCGGGCAAGCTACGCACGGAGCGTATTCGCCCGGTCACAGATGCGGAGCTGCACTCTGCTTTCGCAGCATGAGAGGTGTCAAATAGTTTGGATAGATATGTAATACATGGCGGCAGACCCCTGCACGGGGAGATCGAGATCAGCGGCGCGAAAAACGCGGCCGTGGCGATCATCCCGGCAGCGCTGATGGTCGACGGTGTCTGCCGGATCGAGAATATGCCCCAGATCAGCGACGTGGATATGCTCCTGAAGATCCTGCAGGGGCTGGGTGCGCGGGTGGAATACCTCAGCCCCTCCGCCGTCGAGATCGACTGCACCCAGGTGCGCTTCACCGAGCCGCCGTATGACCTGATGCGCAAGATCCGCGCGTCGTACTATTTCATCGGCTCGATGCTTAGCCGCTTCGGCTCGGCCAAGACGACCATGCCCGGCGGCTGCAACTTCGGCGTCCGGCCGATCGACCAGCACATCAAGGGCATGACCGCGATGGGCGCGAACGTCGAGGTGAAAAACGGCTTTGTCTATGCCGACACGCCGGACGGCCGCCTGCACGGGGCAAAGGTATATCTGGATAAGGTCTCGGTCGGCGCGACGATGAACATCATCATCGCGGCGACGCTTGCGCGCGGCCGCACCGTGATCGAGAACGCGGCGCGCGAGCCGCACATCGTCGACCTTGCCAACTTCCTCAACTCCATGGGCGCCGACATTCGCGGCGCCGGCACGGATTCCATCCGCATTCAGGGCGTCGAGCGCCTGCACGGCGGCACGTACAGCGTCATCCCCGACCAGATCGAGGCGGGCACGTATATGGCGGCCTGCGCCGCGGCCGGCGGGGAAGTGCGCCTGGCGAATGTGATCCCGCGCCATCTGGAGTGCATCAGCGCCAAGCTGCGCGAGATGGGCGTCACCGTCGTCGAGGGCGGGGACAGCGTGCTCGTGCGCAGCAACGGCCGCCTGCGCCATACGAACGTCAAGACCCAGCCGTACCCCGGCTTCCCGACGGATATGCAGCCGCAGATCAGCGTGGCGCTGTGTCTGGCCGACGGCACGAGCGTCGTGACCGAGGGCGTGTATGACAATCGCTACAAGTACATTCAGGAGCTCGGCCGCATGGGCGCGGACGCGCAGGTGGACGGCTGCACCGCCATCATCAACGGCGTGGAGGGCCTGCACGGCGCGGAAGTCCGCGCATGCGACCTGCGCGCCGGCGCCGCCGTGGTCATTGCGGGCCTGTGCGCCACGGGGGAGACCGTGGTCACGGACATCCGCTTTATCGAGCGCGGCTACGAAAACTTCGTCGGCAAGCTGCGCGGTGTCGGCGCGGACATCGTGCTCGAGCGCGACGGGGCCGAGCAGTGCGCGGCGGCCGCTGCCGAATGAACATCGCGCTGTTTGCCAGCGGGTCGAGCGGCAACTGCGCGCTCGTGTCCGACGGCGAGACACATATTCTGATCGACGCCGGCATCTCCGCGCGGCGCATCTGCGCGGGACTCACTGCGCAGGATGTTGCGCCGGCCGACCTCGCGGGCGTACTCGTGACGCACGAGCACTCCGACCATGTCAAGGGCCTGGCCGTTTTGCTGCGGCGCGACCCCACGGCGGTGTATGCGCTGCCGGCGGTGTGCGCTGCGCTGCGAAAATTGCTGCCCGAGCGGACGGACTGCCTGCACGAGGTCGCGCCGGGCGAGCCGTTTTGCCTCGGCGATGTGCGCGTGACGCCGTTTCCAACGCCGCATGACGCGGCCGGGAGCTGCGGCTACCGGCTCGACGGGTCGGCGCGCTTCGGTTTCTGCACCGACCTCGGCACCGTGACGGATGCCGTGCGCGCGGCGCTGTGCGGCGTGGACTGCGCCGTCATTGAGGCCAACCACGACCCGGAGCTGCTGCGCACCGGGCCTTACCCGATCTATCTCAAGCGCCGGATCGCATCCGATCACGGCCATCTGTCGAATGAAAGCGCCGGGGCGCTGGCGGTGTACCTCGCGGAAAACGGGGCGCAGCAGCTCATCCTCGGCCATCTCAGCCGGGAGAACAACACGCCCCGCGCCGCGCTCGAGACCGTGTCACTCGCGCTCGCGGCGGCGGGCTTTCAGCCCGGCACGCAGCCGGAGCTGTACGCCGCCCCGGCGGAGACGACGCTCGCGCTCACGGCGGGAAAGGCGTGCGTATGCTGTCGATAACCCTCGTCTGCGTCGGAAAGATGCGCGAGACCTATTATATCTCCGCGTTCGCGGAATATGCCAAGCGGCTGGGCGCCTATTGCCGGTTTGACCTGGTGGAGCTGCCGGAGCAGCGCCTGCCGGAGCGCCCGTCGCAAAAAGAGATCCACGCCGCGCTGGAAAAAGAGGCGCAGGCCATCCGCGCGCGCATCCCGAAGGGTGCGGCCGTGATCGCCATGTGCGTCGAGGGCAAACTCCTCTCGAGCGAGGCGCTCGCGCGGCAGCTCGCCGGTTACGCCGCGGGCGGCACGTCGAAGGTGTGCTTTCTCGTCGGCGGGTCGTTCGGCCTCGACGAGGGCCTCAAGCGCGAGGCGTCGCTGCGGCTGAGCATGTCGCCGATGACATTCCCGCACCATCTGGCGCGCGTCATGCTCGCCGAGCAGATCTACCGCGCGTGCACGATCAACGCGGGCACGCAATATCATAAATGAAACAGGAGAAACAACATGGCGCAAGAGCTGAAAGCAGAGTGGGGCAGATCACTTCCCGGCGATCTGCTCAAGCGCTGGCCGCGCGATGCGGACGGCGAACTGGTGCCCCCGGCGCTGCTGACCAAGTGCACGGGCGTGGATATGGACGACGTGCTGCTGGTCAATATGCTGGAGGCCTATGGCATCCCCTGCCTGAAAAACTATCCCGGGGACGGTCAGTTTGGCAAGATCATGTTAGGTATGTCCGGTTACGGAGTGGAAATTCTGGTTCCTGAGACGCTGCTTGCCGATGCGCAGGCACTTCAGGAAGGCTGCGCTGAGGCGCTGACGGAAGGAGACGACAATGCGTAATTATATGGAAGAATACCAGCGCTGGCTCGACAGCCCCGCGCTCTCCAATGCGGAATGGGAAGAACTCAACGCCATCCGCGACGACAAAAAAGAGATCGAGAGCCGCTTTTTCGCCCCGCTCGAGTTCGGCACGGCCGGCCTGCGCGGCGAGATGGCGCTCGGCTGCCGCCGCATGAACATTCATGTCATCCGCCACGCCACGCAGGCGTTCGCGGAGGTCATCAAGGCCGAGGGCGAGAGCGCGTGCGCGCGCGGCATCGCCATTTGCTTTGACTGCCGCGTCAACAGCGAGCGCTTTGCGCACGAGGCCGCATCCGTCATGGCGGCCAACGGCATCCACGTGCGCATTTTCGACGCCCTGCGTCCGACGCCGGAGCTGTCGTTTGCCGTCAAGCACTACGGCACCACGGCCGGCCTGAACATCACGGCCAGCCACAACCCGAAAGAATATAATGGCTACAAGGTCTACTGGTCCGACGGGGCGCAGCTCCCGCCGCAGCACGCCGCCGCCATCGCCAGGAACATGGAGCGGCTGGACATCTTCAACGATATCCAGCGCATGGACTTTGACGACGCGGTGCGTCAGGGCCTTGTGGAGTTCATGGGCGCGGAGACGGACGAAGCGTTTTTGTCCAACGTCCTGCGCCAGCCGATCGACCCGGACGTTGTCCGCCGCGTGGCCGACCGGTTCAAGATCGTCTACACGCCGTTTCACGGCGCGGGCTGGCACCTCGTGCCCGAGGCGCTGCACCGTCTGGGCATGACGCAGGTCATCCCCGTCAAGGAGCAGATGGTGCTCGACGGCACGTTCCCGACCGTCAAGAGCCCGAACCCGGAAAATCCGGAGGGCTTCTATCTGGCCGTTGACCTCGCCAAGGAGGTCGGCAGCGACCTCATCCTCGGCACGGATCCGGACTCCGACCGCGTCGGCGTCATGGTCCGCGGCGCGGACGGGGAGTACCACACCATCACCGGCAACCAGATGGGCGTGCTGCTGCTCGACTATATCATTACGGCGCGCCGCCGCAAGGGCACGCTGCCGGAAAACGCGGCCGCGATCTCGACGATCGTCACGTCCAAAATGGTGCGCCGCATCTGCGATGTGAACGACATCCACTTTGACGAGACGTTCACGGGCTTTAAGTTCATGGCCGAGAAGCTGGCCGAATACCAGCGCGACGGCTCGTATCAGTACGTGCTCGCCTTCGAGGAGAGCTACGGCTACATGATGGGCGACTATGTCCGCGACAAGGACGCCGTGACCGCCTGCGTGATGATCACGGAGATGGCGGCGTACTACTTCGAGCAGGGCATGACGCTCGCGCAGGCGCTCGACGCGCTGTATGAAAAGTACGGCTTCTACGGGGAGCGCACGCTCAACCTCGTCATGCCGGGCCTTGACGGCCTGGAGAAGATGCGCGCGCTCATGGCGCAGCTGCGCCGCGAGCCGCTGCAGGAGATCGCGGGCACGAAGGTCGTGCGCATGCGCGACTATCAGGACGGCTCGGTGTACGTCATGGGCCTCGGTAAGATGGACAAAACGTCCATCTCCGGCTCGAACGTGCTGTATTTTGAGCTGGACGACGGCTGCTCGTTCATCGTCCGCCCGTCCGGCACGGAGCCGAAGATCAAGGTGTACATCCTTGGTGTCGGCGCGACGCGCGCCGAGTGCGACGAGCGCGTGCAGCGCTACGCGCAGTTCGCCGAGACGCTGCGCGGCTGAACCGAAATCATTTGCCCCGGCCCTCCGGCAGTTTTCGCCGGAGGGCCGGATCTTTGAGGGAGCGTTATGAAACAGAAACTCAAACAGCTCTTCGGCCTCTTCGGCGCGTTCGCCGTCGTCGGCGTGACGACGTTCGGCGGCGGCTATGCCATGCTGCCCGCGCTGCAGCGCGAGGTCGTGGAAAAGCGCCGCTGGGCCACGGAGGAAGAGGTCATGGACTGGTACGCCATCGGCCAGTGCACGCCGGGCGTCATCGCGGTCAACACCGCCACGTTCGTCGGGCAGAAGCAGGCGGGCATCTGGGGCGGCATCTTTGCCACGCTGGGCGTCGTGTTCCCGTCGCTCGTCATCATCATGATCATTGCGGCCTTTATTCAGAATTTCGCGCACCTGCCCGCCGTGCAGAATGCCTTCGCCGGCATCCGCGTGTGCGTGTGCGTGCTCATCCTCAACGCCGTCGTGAAGCTGTGGAAAAAATCCGTCGTGGACTGGAAGACGTTTCTGATCTTCCTGCTCGTGTTCGCGGGCAGCGTGTTTTTGAATATCTCGCCGGTGCTGTATGTGCTCGCGGCCGCGCTCGCCGGCATCGTTGTCAAGGAACTGGAGGCGCGTAAGGCATGATCTATCTGCGCCTGTTCTGGGAGTTTTTCAAGACCGGCCTGTTTTCCGTCGGCGGCGGCCTCGCCACGCTCCCGTTTATCTATGACATGTCCGACCGCATGGGCTGGTTCACCTATCAGCAGATCGCGGACATGGTCGCGGTGTCGGAGTCCACGCCCGGCCCCATCGGCGTCAACACGGCGACATATGTGGGCTACATCACGGGCGGCGTTCCCGGCGCGCTCATCGCAACGCTCGGCCTCGTCACCCCGGCGGTCATCTGCATCCTCATCATCGCGTCCTGCCTGAAAAAGTTCCGGGAAAACCGGTTCGTCGACCATGCGTTTTACGGGCTGCGCCCGGCGTCCGCTGCGCTGATCGCGGCGGCGGGCTTTTCCGTCGTGCGCATCTCGCTGCTGCAGGAGAGCGCCTTTCAGGCCAGCGGCCGGTTCACGGATCTGTTTTTCTGGAAGGGGCTGCTGCTCGCCGCCGTCATCTGGGTGCTGACGAATGTCGTCAAGCCAACGAAGAAGCTGCACCCGATCGTATACATCGCGGCGTCCGCCGTCGTCGGCATCGTGTTTTCGTTTGCCGGGGTGTGAGCTAAAAAAGGGTTGCAAGAACCCACATACACAGCGCGGAAATTGCTCCGTGCAGCAGGCGCCCGACCGTGTGTCGGGCGCTTTTGATGTCTGTCCCGGCGATGACCGCCGCCGTCTGACAGTGCACGGACACGCCGCCCCAGCCGATGAGAAAGGCGGCGAGGGCGAGATTCCCCGGCGTCGGCATCAGGCCCTGCATCGCGCCGATGCCGGTGCCGAGCTCGAGCACGCCCGTGCACAGCGCGCGGGCAAAGTGCAGCTCCAGCCCCAGCCGCGTAGCGCTCGTGCCCACCAGCGCCGGCAGCAGGCCGGAGGCGTCGAGCACCCCCGTTATGACGCTGAACGTGACCACAAAGCCGCTGACCGTCAGCACCGCGCGCACGGCGCTGCGCACGGCCTCCGGCAGCGCCTGCGAGAGCGACACGGCCGCGATCTGCGACCGATCCTCCGGCAGAAAGCCGCCGCTGCGCGGGGCGAAGAGCATGCCGACGATCACGGCGGACAGCACGTGCACGCCGTAAAGCAGCAGCCCGTAGCCCGCGCTGTGAAACACGCCCACGCCTGCCGCGCCGACGAGAAACGCTGGGCCGGAATTGTTGCAGAATGCGAGCGCGCGCTCGGCCTGCTCGCGCGTGAGCGCGCCGCTGCGCCGCAGCCGGGCCACGGCATCCGCGCCGAGCGGATATCCGCCCGTCACGCCCAGCAGCAGCGCCGATGCGCCCGCGCCGCCGATGCCGAAGAGCTTTTGCGTCACGGGCGAGAGCCACCTGCCGAGGATGCCCGGCAGCCCGAGCTGCTGCAGCAGCGACGAGAGGATAAAAAACGGCAGCAGCGACGGCACGATCATCTGCGCGCAGAGGTTCAGCCCCGCGCGCGCACTCTCGAGCGCCGCCTGCGAGCACAGCAGCAGCGCGCCGAGCGCCGAGAGCGTCACTGCAAGCGCGATGTAATTGCCCCGTTTGCCTTCCACCGGCATCCCTCCCGAAATCGGTTCTCGTGCATTTGTATGCCTGTCCCGGCCTAAACTTGCCTGCGGGCGCATAAAATGGCTTGCAGCGAAGGGGGTGAGCCGGTGAAGCGGCTGTCTGATATTCCGCTCGAGATCGCGGAGCGGCTGGACCTGCCGGCGGAATCCGTGGCCGGCGTGCCGAAGCTGACCGTGACCGGCCGGCGCCGCGCGCTGGTGGAAAACCACTGCGGTCTGCTCGAATACAGCCACGAGTGCATCGTGGTCGACGGCGGGCGGGTGCGCGTGTGCATCCGCGGCACGAACCTGCAGCTCGTGGCCATGGACAGCACGGCGCTGCTGATCTCCGGCACGATCGCGTGTGCCGAATTTGCGTGAGGTGATGGCTTTGACGCGGTGGATCCTGGCCCTTTGCGGCTATGCGCGGCTGGAGGTGTGCGGCGTGCACCCGGAGCGCGTGCTCAATGCATGCGCGGCGGCGGGCATCGCTTGCACGGCGTCCGAGCCGGTGGACGCCTATACGCTGCGCATCACGGTGCGCGCGCGCTGCGCGGAAACGGCGGCAGAGCTGGCGCGCCGGTGTCAGTGCGAGGTGAAAACGCTCTATCGCCGCGGCCTGCCGCAGCTGCTGCGGCGCGCCGCGCGCTACCGGGGCGCGTGCGCGGGGCTGCTCGTGGCGGTGCTGGCGGTGCTGACATCGTCGCTGTTCATCTGGCGCATCGACGTGACCGGCAACGAGACGCTCACGACCGGGCAGATCCTGCGCTGTCTGGACGAATGCGGCGTGCGCCCGGGCACGTACTGGCCCGCGCTGTCGAACGACCTGGTGCGCAATGACATGATCCTGTGCCTGCCTGAGTTGCGCTGGCTGACCGTGAACGTGCACGGCAGCCGCGCCGAGGTGATCGTGCGCGAAAAAGACCCCCTGCCGGACATCACGCCGGACGACACGCCCGTGAGCATTTATGCCTCCGCGACCGGGGTCATCCTGAGCATGGACGTCTACGCCGGCGAGGCGCGCGTCGTGCCCGGCGCGGCGGTCGAGCCGGGCGATGTGCTCGTGTCCGGCGCGGTCACAGACCTCGGCGGCGATGTGCGCCCGGTGTGCGCCCGCGCCGACATCCGCGCGCGCACGCGGCAGGTGCTGACCGGGCGGATCGCCCTGACGGAGACCGAAAAGCAGCCCGCGCACGGCGCGCGGACGCGCTGGGCGCTGCGCGCGGGGAAAAAGCGGATCAATTTTTATCAAAACAGTGGAATTTCTGACGCGGAATGTGATAAAATCACTTATGAATATCCTTTTGCGATCCGGGGCGTGTTCACGCTGCCGTTTTCGCTGGTGCGTGAGCGCGTGCAGCCGTATCGGACGGCGGACGCGCCGGTATCGGAGGACGCGGCGCGCGCATCGCTCGAGCAGGCGCTGCTGCAGCAGCTGCGCGAGACGATCGGCGCGGATGGCGCGATCATTTCCTATGAGACGGCAGCGGAGACGACCGGCAACGTGCTGACCGTGACGCTCACGGCCGAGTGCGAGCAGGAGATCGGCCGCGCGCAGGCGACGCCGGACGCGGAATTTTTACAGCTTCGGCCGCCGGCCGGGGAAGGGACTACAGCAGATGATTGAAAAAACCATGGAAGTCGACAGAATGGAGGACGTCATCAGCGTGTTCGGGTCGTTTGACCAGAACCTGCGGATGATCGAGACCGAATACAACGTGCGCGTGACCGACCGCGACGAGCAGATCCATATCACCGGCGAGGCCGAGAACGTGCTCTATGCCGAAAAGGCCATTGCCGGCCTGCTGTCGCTGGCGGCCAAGGGCGAGGAGATCGGCGAGCAGAACGTGCGCTACATCTTCCGCCTCGTGCGCGAGGGCCGGGAGCAGAAGATCCAGGAACTTGCGGGCGACGTGGTGTGCATTACGGCCAAGGGCAAGCCCATCAAGGCAAAGACGCTCGGCCAGCGCGCGTATCTGGATGCCATCGAGCAGAACACGATCACGCTCGGCGTCGGCCCGGCCGGCACGGGCAAAACATACCTTGCCGTGGCGGAGGCGGTCGCGGCGTTTCGCGCCGAGCGCGTCAACCGCATCATCCTCACGCGCCCGGCGGTCGAGGCGGGCGAGCGGCTGGGCTTTCTGCCCGGCGACCTGCAGAACAAGGTCGACCCCTACCTGCGTCCGCTGTACGACGCGCTCTTTGAGATGCTCGGCGCGGACGCCTATGCGAAATATCTCGAGCGCGGCAACATCGAGGTCGCGCCGCTGGCGTACATGCGCGGCCGCACGCTCGACGACAGCTTCATCATCCTCGACGAGGCGCAGAACACCTCCCGCGAGCAGATGAAGATGTTCCTGACGCGCATCGGCTTCGGCTCGCACGTCGTCATCACCGGCGACGTGACGCAGATCGACCTGCCGTCGGACAAGCCGTCCGGCCTCAAGGAGGCCATCCGCATCCTCGACGGCATCGACGACATCGCCATCTGCCGCCTGACGGGCGCGGACGTCGTGCGCCACGCGCTCGTGCAGAAGATCATCGCCGCCTACGAGCAGGACGACAAGCAGAAAGAAAAACGCGCCGCGGCCGCGGCCAAAAAGCCCGCCGCGCGCAAGACGACTGTGAGGAAAAAAGCATGATACAGGCAAAGATCACCATCACCCGCACGCGCCGCGGCCTGGGCTTTCCGGACACGCAGCGCTATGTTAAGCGCGCGGCCGCCGCAGCGCTCAGGGCCGAGGGCGTGACCGTTCCGTGCGAGCTCGACGTGACGCTCACGGACGACGCCGTCATCCACACCATCAACCGCGAGCAGCGCGGCGTGGACCGCGCGACGGACGTGCTGTCGTTTCCGATGAACGAGCTCACGCCCGGCGCATTCGACCCCGATGCCTGCGAGTGGGACTATGAGACTGACCGCGCCATGCTCGGCGACATGGTCATCTCCATGGAGCGCTGCGCCGAGCAGGCCGAGACCTACGGCCACAGCTTCGCGCACGAGGTCAGCTATCTGACCGTGCACTCCGTGCTGCACCTGCTCGGCTACGATCATGTGGACGAGGGCGAGGACAAGCGCCGCATGCGCGCGCGCGAAAAAGAGATCATGCGTCTGCTGGACGTATAAGGAGAAACGAATGATTACCAAAACCGCTATGATCACCATCTGCGGACGGCCGAACGTCGGCAAGTCCACGCTTACCAACGCCCTCGTGGGCGAGAAGATCGCCATCGTCTCGAACAAGCCTCAGACGACGCGCAACCGCATCAGCGCCGTCGTCAACCGCGGTGACACGCAGCTGATCCTGATGGACACGCCGGGCTTTCACAAGCCGCGCAACCGCCTGGGCGACTATATGGTGCAGGTCGTGCGCGAGAGCGTGGCGGACGTCGACGGCGTGATGCTCGTCGTCGAGCCCATTGCCTCCATCGGCGAGCAGGAGCACGCGCTCATCGAGCGCATCCGCACGTCCAACGCCCCGGCCGTGCTCGTCATCAATAAGATCGACACAGTGGAAAAGCCGGAGCTGCTGGCCGTCATCGCCGCCTATTCCGAGGCGCTGCCGTGGCGCGCGATCGTGCCGGTGTCGGCCCAGAACGGTGACGGGCTTGCCGAGCTCTTCGACGAGCTTGCGCAGCTTGCCGTGCCGGGGCCGCAGCTGTTTCCGGACGACATGATCTCCGACATGCCGGAAAAGCAGATCTGCGCCGAGCTCGTGCGCGAAAAGCTGCTGCTGTGCCTCGACAAGGAGATCCCGCACGGCACGGCCGTCGAGGTCACGAAATTTTCCGAGCGCGATAACGGCATCATCGACATGGACGTGACCATCTATTGCGAAAAAGAGAGCCACAAGGGCATCATCATCGGCAAGCGCGGCGCGATGCTCAAAAAGATCGGCGAGCTCGCGCGGCAGGACATTGAGCGCTTCATGGGCACGAAGGTGTACCTGCAGACGTGGGTCAAGGTCAAGGAAAACTGGCGCGACTCGGCCGCCCAGCTGCGCAATTTTGGCTTTACCGACCAGTGACCCTTTATTACCAGCCATAAATCCACCCCGCTGTGCAGACACTATGCCCAGCGAGGTGGTTCATTGTGCAAGACGATCTTTTCTGGCAGCTGTTCGCGGACACCGGTGATCCGCTCGGCTACCTTTACTACCGCGCCGCGCAAAATGCGCTGGCGCAGACGACCGATGAGTCTGCGGCGGATGATTCTGTCCGCCGCCCGGCCTGATGAGGTACATACGATGTTTCTTACGACCCGCGGGCTCGTCCTGCGCGAGGTGCGCTATAAAGAGTCGGACAAGATCCTCACCGTGCTCACGCAGCACGAGGGGAAGGTGACGGTCCGCGCGCGCGGCGCGCTGCGCAAGGGCAGCCGCATCACGGCGGCGACGCAGCTGCTGACGTATTCGGACATGACGATCTTTGAAAACCGCGGCCGCCGCACGCTCAACGAGGCGTCCACGGTCGAGGAGTTTCTCGGCCTGCGCGCCGACCTTGGCGCGTTCGCGCTCGGGAGCTATTTTGCCGAGCTGCTCGAGACCGTCTCTGCCGAGGAATATCCCGACCCGCCGGTGCTGCAGCTCGGGCTCAACAGCCTGTATGCGCTCAGCCGCGCGCTCTGCCCGCCGGAGCAGATCAAGGCCGTGTTCGAGCTGCGGCTCATGTGCCTCGCGGGCTACGAGCCGGATCTGTCCTGCTGCGCGCAGTGCGGCGCAGCAGAGCCGGACGAGCCGTGGTTTTCCCCGCGCGGCGGCGCGGTGTACTGCGCGCACTGCCGGGGCGCAAGCTCCTCGGCCGTCACGCCGCTGCTGCCGGAGACGCTGGCCGCCATGCGGCACATCGTGAACGCCGACCCCAAGAAAATTTTTTCCTTCACGCTCGGCGACGCTGGCCGCAGACAGCTTGCGCACGTGTGCGAGGATTATACGGCGACGCAGCTCGAACGGGGCTTTGCGTCGCTCGATTACTGGAAGAAAGTGAAAGACTGACATGAAGCATATTCTCATGATCGCCACCGGCGGCACCATCGCATCCAAAGAGACGGCCGACGGACTCACCCCGCAGCTCACGTCCGAGGAACTGCTCGCCGAGGTGCCGGAGCTCGAGCAGCTGTGCCGGATCGACACCGTGCAGCTCATGAACCGCGACAGCACGAACATCAACAGCCGCGACTGGCTGCAAATGGCGGCCTGCGTGCGCGAGCACTATGACGCTTACGACGGTTTTGTCCTCACGCACGGCACGGACACGATGGCCTACACGGCGGCGGCGCTGTCGTACCTGATTCAGAACAACGCCAAGCCCGTCGTCATCACCGGCTCGCAGAAGTCGATCTTCAACCAGGACACCGACGCGCGCGAGAACCTGCGCGACGCCTTTCTCTATGCCTGCGATGACGGCGCCTGCGGCGTGCACATCGTCTTTGACCACAAGGTCATCCTCGGCACGCGCGCACGCAAGGTGCGCACGAAGAGCTACAACGCCTTTTCGAGCATCGACTATCCCGAGACGGCCATCCTGCGCGGCCGGCAGGTCGTGTATTACATCCCGGAGCAGGCCGCAGGCGCGCCGAAGTTTTACAACCGGCTCGACCCCGGCGTGTTCGTGCTCAAGCTCATTCCCGGCATCGACGCCGGCATTTTTGACGATCTCAAGGCCAATTACCGCGCGCTCGTGATCGAGAGCTTCGGCGTCGGCGGCCTGCCGTGCTATGGCGACGAGAGCTTTTTCCACGCCGTGCGCGACTGGGTGCAGTCCGGCCGCGTCATCGTCATGACGACGCAGGTGCCGCACGAGGGCAGCGACATGGAAGTGTATCAGGTCGGCCACCGCGCCAAGCGCGAGCTGGGCCTCATCGAGGCCTACAGCATGACGAGCGAGGCCGTGGTCACAAAGCTCATGTGGATCCTCGGCCAGACGGACGACTATGCGCAGATCTGCCGCCTGTTCCGGACGCCGGTGCAGAAGGATCAGATCTATTGAGGAGGAAGCGCCATGGATTTTCAGGCAGAATACCGCAGCAAGCTGCGCACGCCCGCCGAGGCGGTGCGCGCGGTGAAAAACGGCGACTGGGTGGACTATACGTCGGGCCTCGGCTTCCCGCCGCTGCTCGATGCGGCGCTCGCCGCCCGGCGCGACGAGCTGCACGATGTGAAGGTGCGCGGCAACCTCTGCGCCGGCCCGGTGCAGATCGTCGAGTGCGACCCGGAGCAGGCGCATTTTCTCTACCACACCTGGCACTGCTCGGCGTATGAGCGCAGGCTCTGCGACCGCGGCCTGTGCTACTTCACGCCGATGATCTTCCGCAACCTCGCGTGGTACTACCGCGAATTTCTGACGGTCAACGTCGCCATGGCGTCCGTCGCGCCGATGGACCGCCATGGGTACTTTAACCTCTCGGCCGTGACCGGCGTGTCCCGCGCCATCCTCGACCGGGCGGACATCGTCATTCTCGAGGTCAACGAGCACCTGCCGCGCCTGCGCGGCGGGTTCGACGAGGTCATCCACATTTCCGACGTGGACATGGTCGTCGAGGGGGCGCACGTGCCGTTCACCGACCTGCCCGCGCACCCGGCGACGGCGGAGGACACCGCCATCGCAAACCTTCTCCTGCCGCACATCTGCGACGGGGCGACCGTGCAGCTCGGCATCGGCGGTATGCCCACCGTGCTCGGCAAGCTGCTGGCCCGGTCCGGCCTGCACGACCTCGGCATGCACACGGAGCTGTGCTCGGACGCCTACCTCGACCTGTACGAGGCCGGCGTGCTCACGAACCGCCGCTGCACGCTCCACCGCGGGCAGGGGATGCTCGGCATCGTGCTCGGGTCGAAGCGGCTGTATGACTGGGTCGACGATAACCCCGGCGTCATCGCGGCGCCGCTGTCGTATGTCAACGCGCCGGAGACCATCGCGCAGCTGGACAACATGGTGTCCATCAACAGCTGCATCGCGGCCGATCTCTACGGGCAGGTCGCGTCCGAAAGCTCCGGCCTGCGCCAGATCAGCGGCACGGGCGGCCAGCTCGACTTTCTCACGGGCGCGGCCATGGCCCGCGGCGGCAAGGCGTTCATCTGCATGACGTCCACATTCACGGACAAGCAGGGCGTGCGCCACTCGCGCATCCTGCCGCACTTCGGCGGCGATATCGTCACGTCTCCGCGCTCGCAGGCGTATTATCTGGCCACGGAGTACGGCGTGGTCAACCTCGCCGGGCGCAGCACGTGGGAGCGCGCCGAGGCGCTCGTGTCCATCGCGCATCCGGATTTCCGCGAGCAGCTCATTGCGGCTGCCGAGTCGCAGAAGATCTGGCGGCGGAGCGCGAAACGCTAAGCGCGCGCTAAAATCCGGCGCCGGATACAGATTTCACTTGTTTTCCCGCGCGCCATCGCATACAATGGAGACCGATAAGGGAGTAATTGGCGCGAACCTTCGCGCGGCCCAGCCAACAACCGATCCGTAGGATCTGGCCCGGTCTGAAATGATGAGACTTATCTGCCGAGAGGCAGATAAGTCTTTTTTTCATTTCCGGGGAAACTATATCGGAATCTGAAGGAGGACAAAGCCATGGAATACTACCGGCAGCCACCATCGGACACCCTGCACGCACTCGACAGCACGCCCGACGGTCTCACACCGGCGCAAGCCGCCGCGCGCCTTGCGCGCGACGGGCGCAATGTGCTCACCGAACCGCCGAAACCATCGCTCGTGAAGCGCTTTTTCCAGCAGCTGGCCGACCCAATGATCCTCGTGCTGCTCGCGGCGGCGCTGATCTCGGCCATCACGAGCGCGTATGCGCACGAGAGCTTTGCCGATGTGATCATCATTCTCATCGTCGTCATCATCAACGCGGTGCTCGGCGTGTACCAGGAGAGCAAGGCCGAGCAGGCCATTGCCGCCCTGAAGGAACTGAGCGCCGCGCACAGCCGCGTCCTGCGCGGCGGGAAGCTCGTCACCGTCCCCAGCGAGGAACTGGTCGTCGGCGACGTGCTCGTGCTTGAGGCGGGCGACGCCGTTCCGGCCGATGCGCGTGTGCTCGAGAGCGCGAGCCTGCGCGCCGAGGAGGCCGCCCTGACCGGCGAGAGCGTGCCGGTGACAAAATCGCCCGACGCGCTCACGGCCGCCGGTGACATCGGTCTCGGCGACCGCAGCAACATGCTCTATCTCGGCAGCAGCATCGTCTACGGACGCGGCCGCGCCGTCGTCACAGAGACCGGCATGCAGACGCAGATGGGCCACATCGCCGACGCGCTCACGCAGACAAAGGAGAATAAGACGCCCCTGCAGCTGCGCCTGACGCAGCTGAGCCGCATCCTGACGTGGCTCGTGCTGGGCATCTGTGCGGTCGTGTTCGCGGTCGGCGTGCTGCGCACCGGAACGATCAACGGCTGCGTCGTGCTCGACACGTTCCTGATCGCCGTCAGTCTCGCGGTCGCGGCCATTCCGGAGGGGCTGGCCGCGGTCGTGACGATCGTGCTGTCCATCGGCGTGACGAACATGAGCCGCCGCGGCGCGGTCATCCGCCGGCTCACGGCCGTGGAGACGCTCGGCTGCGCGCAGGTCATCTGTTCGGATAAGACCGGCACGCTCACGCAAAACCGCATGACTGTGACGGAGTGCGCGGGCAGCGACGAACACCTGCTCGCCACGGCCATGGCCCTGTGCGTGGACGCGGTGCATGACCCGGAGACGGACACCGTGACCGGTGAGCCGACCGAGGCCGCGCTCGTGCGCTGGGCGGTCGCGCAGGGCCTGTCGCCGAGCGCGCTGCGCGCGCAGTATCCGCGCGTGGCCGAGGCGCCGTTTGACAGCGAACGAAAGACGATGAGCACCCTGCACGCCGATGGCAGTTCCGTCGTGCAGTATACCAAGGGCGCGCCCGACGTGCTGCTGCCGCTGTGCGACCGGATCTGGATCGACGGCCGCGCCGAGCCCATGACGGACGCGCATCGCGCCGAGATCGCGGCGCGCAATCACGCCATGACCGGCAGTGCCCTGCGCGTGCTGGCGGCGGCCATGCGCACGTATGACGCGCTGCCGGGCGACACGTCGCCCGCGGCGCTCGAGCAGCACCTGTGCTTTCTCGGCCTCACGGGCATGATCGACCCGGTGCGCCCCGAGGTCGTGGACGCCATCCGTGCCTGCCGCAGCGCCGGCATCCGGCCCGTCATGATCACCGGCGACCACGTGGACACCGCCAAGGCGATCGCCAGGGAGCTCGGTCTGCTCGGCCCGGGCGACGAGGCCGTCACCGGCACGGAGCTGAGCGCCATGGACGATGCCGCGTTTTCCCGCCGCCTGGGGCACATCAGCGTCTACGCCCGCGTGCAGCCCGAGCACAAGACCCGCATCGTCCGGGCCTGGCGGAATGCCGGCTTTGTCACCGCCATGACCGGCGACGGCGTCAACGACGCGCCGAGCATCCGCGCGGCGGACATCGGCATCGGCATGGGCATCACCGGCACGGACGTGACGAAAAACGTGGCCGACATGGTGCTTGCAGACGATAACTTCGCCACCATCGTCGGCGCGGTCGAAGAGGGCCGCCGCATTTACGACAACATCCAGCGTGCGATCAAGTTCCTGCTCGGCTCGAACATGAGCGAGGTGCTGAGCATTTTCACCGCGACGATGCTCGGCTTCACGATCCTTGAGCCGGTGCACCTGCTGTGGATCAATCTCCTGACCGACTGCTTCCCGGCGCTCGCGCTCGGCATGGAGCGCGCGGAGCCGAACGTCATGTCCCGCCCGCCGCGCAGCGCGCGCGAGAGTATTTTTGCCCATGGCGTCGGTTTCGACTGTGTGTATCAGGGCGTGATGTGCGCGGTGCTGACACTGGCGGCGTTTTTCATCGGCCACCACATGGAGTATGGCGCCTGGACGCTCACGAACTCGCCCGACGGCACGACCATGGCATTTCTGACCCTGAGCATGGCGGAAATTTTCCACAGCTTCAATATGCGCGCACACCGGGCGAGCATCTTCACGCTCCGCACGCCCAACTGGACGCTCGTCGGCGCGGCCGCGGCGAGCCTTGCGCTCACGACGCTGTGCATCTATGTGCCGTTTCTGGCCGATGCGTTTGATTTCACGGCCATCTCCGCCGCCGAGTACGCCGTGGCCATGGGGCTCGCGGTCCTGGTCATCCCGGTCGTGGAGCTCGTCAAGTGCGTGCAGCGCGCGGTGGAAAAACGCGCGGGGCGCGCATGATTTCTGCCGCGCCGGCGCACACTAACCCCGATTCCAACGAGAGGAGATGGGTGCTGTGCGCCAGGCGCTGCCGGTTCCCCAGCGCGTGATGGCCGTGGTGCTGTCCGTGCTGTTCGTGTTCTGCCCGTTCGCGGCCCATGCCGCCGGGGAGAGCGACACTGCGGCCGATCCCGTGCTGCTGCCGATCATCATGTATCACGAGGTGAAGCCCAACAAATCCGGCAAGGACGCCATCCAGCCGTGGGAGTTTGAGGCGGACCTGAAATGGCTGGCCGACAACGGCTACACGACGATCGTCATGGCCGACCTCATCGCCTATGTCCGCGACGGCACGCCGCTGCCGGAAAAGCCCATCATCCTCAGCTTCGACGACGGATACTATAATAATTACGTCTATGTCCTGCCGCTGCTGCAGCAGTATTCGGCGCGCATCGTCCTCTCGCTCCTCGGGCGCAACACGGATGATTTCACCGAGTGGCCAAGTGAGAGCATCGACTACGCGCACGTCACGTGGGATCAGCTCAACGAAATGCTCGATACCGGCCTCGTTGAGGTGCAGAACCACTCGTATAATCTGCACGCTTACACATCCGAGCGGCACGGCTGCATGCAGAACCGGGGCGAGTCGGACGCGGCCTACGCGGAGCTGCTGCGCGCAGACCTCCAGCGCCTGCAGGATGAGCTCGCGGAGCACACCGGCCGCACGCCGGACACGTTTGCCTACCCCTACGGCAAGTACGGCGACCTGACGGACACCGTCCTGTGCGACATGGGCTTTCAGGCGACGCTGACGTGTGACTGGGGCGTGAACCACATCACGCGCGACCCGGACTGCCTCTACCGGCTCGGACGCATCTGCCGGTCGCACAATCAGTCGCTGCAGTCCGTGCTCCGGCGCGCGCTGAAGGCGACGGCGTGAGCGGATGAAAACAGAAGACAGAAAGGGCACGCATCTTGCGGATGCGTGCTTTTTCGTGCTTTGCACGCACCATGCGCCTTGGGCATACACTGAGGAGAAAGCGATTTGGCGCAAGCAAAGGGGGAGACGCCATGAAAATCGAGCTGCGCCGGGCCGCCATGACCTATCAGGCGCCGGACGGGGAAGTGGTGGCGCTGCGGGATGTGACCTTCGGCGTGGCCGACGGGGAGTTTGTGAGCATCGTCGGGCCGTCCGGCTGCGGAAAATCCACGCTGCTGGCGCTCATCGCCGGCATCGAGCATCCGTCGGGCGGGGAGGTGCTCGTCGACGGCGAGCCTGTGCGCGCCCCGACGGGCAAGGCAGGGCTCATGCCCCAGCGCGACCAGCTCTTTGACTGGCGCACGATCTGGGGCAACGTGACACTCGGGCTGGAGGTCCGGCGCGAGAACACGCCGGAGCACCGCGGCGGCGTGCACGATCTGCTCGAGCAGTATCAGCTCGCGGGCTTTGCGCGCAAGCTGCCCAATCAGCTCTCCGGCGGCATGCGCCAGCGCTGTGCGCTTATCCGCACGCTGGCCACATCGCCGGATGTGCTGCTGCTCGACGAGCCGTTTTCCGCGCTGGATTATCAGACGCGGCTGGCCGTCTCGGGCGACATTTCGCAGATCATCCGCCGCGAGCATAAGACGGCCCTGCTCGTCACGCACGATATTTCCGAGGCCATCAGCCTCTCGGACCGCATCGTCGTCCTGTCGCACCGGCCCGCGACCGTCAAGGCCATCCACGACCTCGGCGCGCTGCGCACTGTGCCGCCGCTCGAGCGGCGCAGCCGGCCGGAGTTTCAGACGCTGTTCAATCAAATATGGGAGGAGCTGGATGTCAATGTCTGAACGATCGCCCTCCCCGCAGCGCGCGGCCTATCTGCGCGCGCAGCGCCGCCGTCGTCGGCTCGTGCTGGCGCTGCAGATCCTGCTGCTGGTCGTGTTTCTCGGCTGGTGGGAGCTCTCGGCCCGGCTCGGCTGGGTGGATGCCTTCATCGTCAGCAGCCCGTCGCGCGTGGTGCACACGCTCGTGGGCCTGCAGGCTTCCGGGGAGCTGTGGCTGCACATCGGCACGTCGTGCCTCGAGGTCGTGGTCGGCTTCGTGCTCGGGACGCTGCTCGGCACGCTCATCGCCATCGGCCTGTGGTGGAGCGAGCTGCTCTCGCGCGTGCTCGACCCGTATCTGGTCGTGCTCAACGCACTGCCGAAAACGGCGCTCGGCCCGGTGTTCATCGTCTGGATCGGCGCGGGTACCGAGTCAATCATCGCCATGACGATCGCAATCTCGATCTTTGTCACGATCCTGAATATGCATGTCGGCTTCCTGTCCACGGACCGGGAGAAGATCCGCCTGATGCAGACGCTCGGCGCGACCCGGCATCAGATCCTGTGGCGGCTGGTCATCCCGGCCAACTACGCCACGCTCTTCAATACGCTGCGCGTGAACGTCGGCCTGTCGTGGGTCGGCGTCATCATGGGCGAATTTCTGGTCTCCAAAGCCGGTCTCGGCTATCTGATCGTCTACGGGTCGCAGGTGTTCAACATGGACCTCGTGATGGCGACCGTCCTCGTGCTTGCGGTGGCGGCCGTCGTGATGTATCAGCTGGTGCTGTGGCTGGAGAAATTTTTCAAAAATCGGTTGGGAGTGACGCAATGAAACGGTTTCTTTGTGGGGTTCTGGCGGCGCTGATGCTGGTGGTCTTGTGCGCCTGCGGCAAGCAGGAGACGGCCACCGTCCGCCTGAGTGAAGTGACGCATTCGGTGTTCTACGCGCCGCAGTATGTGGCGCTGGAGCAGGGCTTTTTCGCCGATGAGGGGCTCAATATCGAGCTGACCAACGGCGGCGGCGCCGACAAGGTCATGACGGCGGTGCTCACCGGGCAGGCAGACATCGGGCTCGCCGGGCCGGAGGCATGCATCTATGTGTACAATCAGGGCAAGGACGATTACCCGGTCGTGTTCGGCCAGCTCACGAAGCGCGACGGGTCGTTCCTCGTCGGGCGCGCGGATGTGCCCTTCAGCTGGGAGCTGCTGCGCGGCAAGACTGTTATCGGCGGTCGCGCGGGCGGCGTGCCGGAGATGACGCTCGAATACGTCATGCGGCAAAACGGCGTTGTCCCCGGCACGGATGCCGCTGTGGACACGACCGTGCAGTTCAACATGATGGCCGGGGCTTTCACCGGCGGCAACGGCGACTTTGTCACGCTCTTCGAGCCGACGGCCACCGAGGTCGCGCAGGCGGGCAAGGGCTACATCCTTGCGTCCATCGGCCAGGAGAGCGGCGAGATCCCGTACACAGCCTACTTCGCCTCGCAGGCGTATATCCATGACCACGCGGACATTGTGCAGCGCTTTACGAATGCCATCGCCCGCGCGCAGAAATGGATCGCGGAGCACGACGCGGCGCAGACCGCCGAGATCATCGCCCCGCAGTTCCCGGACACGAGCGTGCCTGTGCTCACGCAGGTCGTGCAGCGCTACAAGGACATCGATGCCTGGAACGCCACGCCGGTCATGACGCGTTCGTCCCTCGAGCGGCTCGAGACCGTCATGGAGACGGCCGGCGTGCTCAATCACGCCGACTGGGTGGATTTTGACCGCCTTGTCGACAACAGCTATGCGCACAACGCCTCCTGACAGGCGCAAAAATCCCCCGGCAGCAGCCGGGGGATTCGTGCGTTTTTCAAAAGAGGGGGGTGCTTAGAAGCTCGCAACGACAGCGCCGTTGTAGGTGTCGGCGATGTACTGCTTCACGGCGTCGGTCTTGAGGGCTTTGAGCAGGGCCTGGGTCTTCGGGCTGTTCTCGTCGCCGGCGCGCACGGCAATGATGTTGGCGTAGGTCTGGGCGGCAGCGCCGTTGGCGTCCTCGGAGGCGAGCGCGTCGCTGATCTTCAGGCCGGCGGCCAGGGCGTAGTTGCCGTTGATGACGGCGATGGAGCCGGCAGCGGCGTTCTTGAGCTGCGCCGGGACGGTGTCGGCCTGCACGGTGACGATGTTGTAGCCGCCGTCGTCGACGATGTCGAGCGTGCTCACGCCCTTGGCGGCGTCTGCGTCATCGGGGAGCTTGATCAGGCCCTCCTGCTGGAGCAGGAACAGGGCGCGGGTCTCGTTGCTGTCGTCGGCGGGGATGATGATGGTCGCGCCCTTGGCGAGATCCTTCAGGTCGGTGACGCCGTTGCCGTAGATGCCGAACGGCTCATAGTGGATGGTGCCGACGGAGACGAGGTTGGTGCCGTTCTTGGCGTTGAAGCTGTCGAGGTAGGGCTTATGCTGGAAGTAGTTTGCGTCGAGCGTGCCGTCGGCCAGAGCCTGGTTCGGCAGGACATAGTCGTCATAGGTGACGATCTTGAGCTCGTAGCCTTCGTCGGCGAGGGCCTGCTTGATCTGCTCGAGGATCTCGGCGTGCGGGGTGGCGCTGGCGCCGACGGTGATGACTTTGTCATCGGAAGCGGCAGCGTTCTTGTCATCAGTGGTCTTGTCGCCGCAGGCGCTCAGCGCGACGAGCGAGAACGTCAGCACGAGGGCGAGGATGAGGGACGTGATCTTTTTCATTTTCGTTTCTCCTTTATATTTTCATTTTGGAATTTGTGTGGTTTCGGATGTTAGGATGTGCAGTTCAGGGCGGCACATTCGTCCGCGCCGGATGTTCACGCGCAGCAGCGCGGGATAGTGTAAACGCATGGGCTGCCTCCTGTCAGGTGTGGGCGCGCCGGTCGGTGCGGCGGGCGATGTACATGCCGAACTCCTGCAGGATCTGCACGATGATGATCGTCAGCGCTACGCACAGCCAGACGATCTGATCGTCGTACTTCTGGTAGCCGTAGGTGATGGCGATCTGGCCGAGGCCGCCGCCGCCGATCGTGCCGGCCATGGCGGAGTAGCCGAGGATGGTCACGGTGGAGATGACGGCGCCGGTGATGAGCGCGGGCTTGGCCTCCGGGATGATGACCTTCCAGATGATGCGCAGCGTGGACGCGCCCATGGACAGCGCGGCCTCGATGACGCCGGCGTCCACTTCCTTGGCGGCGGACTCGACCATGCGCGCCACATACGGGGCGGCGGCGATGACGAGCGTCACGATCACGGCGCGGTTGCCGAGGCTGGTGCCGACGATGGCCTTTGCCACCGGCAGCATGGCGACCATGAGGATGATGAACGGGATGCTGCGCAGGGCGTTGACGATGATGCCGAGCGTGCGGTTGAGCCAGCCAATGGGGTGGATGCCGTCGCGGTCGGTCATGCGCAGGATGAGGCCGACCGGCAGGCCGATGAGATAGGCAAAGAACGTGGAGATGAGCGTCATGTAAATGGTCTCCCAGATACCGAGCTGCAGGATGCCGTTTTGCCAGAGTTTGATGAGCAGATCAGACATGACTTCCATCCTCCTGTAGATAAGAGATGTGGTTATGGTCGAGCCAGCGCAGCACATCGTGGAACTGCTGCGGGTCGTCGGGCAGGTCGATGACCATGTGGCCGTAGATGCTGCCCTCGACGATGCGGGTGTCGGCGAAGAGAATGTTCACCGGCACGTGGCACTCGAGCGTGATGCGCGAGATGACCGGTTCGTTGGAGCAGCTGCCGTCGAAGACGAGGCGCAGGCGCCTGCCCGTGCACGGCGGGAGGTTTTCGGCCGGGCTCTTCGGAAGAATGAGCGCCTTGGCGATGTCGGACTTCGGGTGCGTGAACACGTCGCTGACGTTGCCGATCTCGGCGATGCAGCTCTGGTCGATGACGGCCACGCGCTGGCAGATCTGCTCGATGACGCGCATCTCGTGCGTGATGACGACGATCGTCACGCCGAGCGTCTGGTTGATCTCCTTGAGCAGGTGGAGAATCGACTGCGTGGTGTTCGGGTCGAGGGCGCTGGTGGCCTCGTCGCACAGGAGGTATTTCGGCCGCGTGGCGAGGGCGCGGGCGATGGCCACGCGCTGCTTCTGGCCGCCGGAAAGCTGCGAGGGATAGTTTTTCGCGCGGTCGGACAATCCGACGAGTTCGAGCAGCTCGGCGGCGCGGGCCTGAGCCTCGTCGCGCTTGACGCCGGCGATCTCGAGCGGGAAGCAGATGTTGCGCAGCACCGTGCGCTGCTCGAGCAGGTTGAAGCTCTGGAAGATCATGCCGATGTCCTGCCGGGCCTTGAGCAGGTCGCGGCGGCTGAGCTGCGTCATGTCGCGCCCGTCGATGCGCACCGTGCCGGAGGTCGGCCGCTCGAGGAGGTTGATACAGCGCACGAGCGTGCTCTTGCCGGCGCCGCTCAGGCCGATGATGCCGAAGATCTCCCCGTCCTCGATGCGGAGGTTGACGTCCCGCAGTGCATGGATGTCGCCGCCCGGTGAGGGGTAAGTCTTGTTGAGATGTTCGATTTCGATCATAGTGGATTCTCCCTCGCAGAATAATTTTTCGGTACAAAAAACAGAGGCCGGAAGACTCGTTGTCTTCCGGCCTCTGCGGATACGGCTTGGAATTCTGGATCAGCCGTTATTGGAAGCGAACACAAGACGAGTCATATTTCTGAGCACGACGAGACATGCACATGCAGCCGGGCATGTACATCATCATAGCCATCATCATGTTGTTCGTCTCAGCAAACTTCATAATACGACGCGTCTCCTTTCGTTAAAAATCACGGTTTCCGGTGGAAACGAGCGCAGTATAACGCAGTTTTCTGCGCTTGTCAACCCCAAAATCCACAAAAGCAGTATGAAACGCGCATTAGAAAAAGCAAATCCATCGATTCTAAAATTTGATCGTTTGCGGCGTTACGTCCGGGTCGTGGCTGCACAGAGACGCCGCGCAGGCGCCGTCCCGGCTCATCTCGCCGATCCAGTCGAGCGCCTTTTTCGCGCGCACGCTGTTTTCACAGATGCCGGGCACGGTGCCATCCGCCCAGGAGCGGGGACTTGCCGCGCCGTCGGCGTTGAGCAGCACGTACCGGCCGCCATTGCGGATGAGCGTGGCGAACATGCCCTCCGTGTGCCCGGCGATGTGCACGAGATGCACCGAGTCGTCCCCGAACAGGTCGTACGAGCGGCTCTCCGGCCCGATGTGGTTCACGCGGTACCAGAACCGCTCCGGCGGCTCGTCCATCCACAGCTTGCGCGAGGTGTAGCGCAGGTTCACGCGGCACGACCAGAAGTATTCCTCCTCCGCCACCAGCAGACGCTTTGCGCCCCGCACCTCGCTGATGCCCGCGACATGATCCGGGTCGAGGTGGGAAAAGAGCACATAGTCCAGATCCTGCGGCCGGATGCCGCGCGCGGCCAGCTGCTCGCCGATCGACTGCCCCGGTTCCACGACGCTGTGCACGAGCGTGTACCACCCGCGGCCGAACATCCGCAGCTGCGCCGCGCGGTCCTCGATGCCGGTCGGGCTCACGGTGCGCGGCAGACCGGCGTCCACCAGAAACAGGCCCTTCGGGTGCTCCACCAGATACGCCGACACCGGCAGCCAGATGCGCGCGCCGCTCTTCAGCCGCCGCGCGTCCGTTTTTGCCGGCCAGCGCCACTGGGCACTCGCCGGCAGGTTCGGCGCCACGCCGATCTTCCCGCAGTGCAGAACATGGATTCGGATCTGAGCCATGGCCGTTCCCTCCTCGTGAATTTGCACGATATTGACCAAATGGTTACGAAAAAGCATATCACCGCCTGTGCAGAATGTCAAGACAGGCGGGGAAGATCGACCGGGATTTTGCAATCTTCAACAATGTGCTGTGCATTTGCGTATTGAATTGTATGCGTGAGATGTGCTACAATAGATTGCGCATCTATTCACAAACCAGGGAATGAAAACAAAACATTTTAAGGGGAAGAAAGGAGCCTGAAACATGGCAAGAGAACTGATCCTGAAGCTGGGCAAAAAGATCACGGACCGCGTGGACGTGAAGCTCGGCATGACCAAGCTCGACGAGAATTCGCCCGAGTATTACGGCCTGGCCAGCGTCGTCACCGACGAAATGGCGGAGCTTGCGCTCGCGATGAAGGTCCGTGTCCCGACCACACCGGCCGAGATCGGCAAGAAGGTCGGCAAGGACCCCGTCTACGTAGAGCAGCTGTTTGACCAGATGTCCATGATCGGCCTGCTCGAGTACAACTGGGAGAACGCCGACCATCACAAGCAGTGGACGCTGCCGATCTTCGTGCCCGGTTCTGCCGAGCTGATGAACATGAACCTCCAGCAGGTGGAGACGCACCCGGAGATCGCGCAGTTTTTCGAGCGCATGTCGTTTCTGCCGCTGACGAAGATCACCTGCATGGTGCCTCCCGGAGGTGCCGGCGTCGGCATGCACGTCATCCCGGTCGAGAAGGCCATCCCGGCCACGAACGAGTCGGTCGATGTCGAGCACATCTCCCACTGGCTGAAAAAGTATGAGGATCAGCTCGGCGTCGGCTACTGCTCCTGCCGCAATGCCATGCGCATTCAGGGCGAGGGCTGCGGCGAGCTGCAGGATGAGATGTGCATCGCCGTCGGTCAGTTTTGTGACTACTGTCTCGAGACCGGCAAGGGCCGCAAGATCACCTATGATGAGGCGATGGAGATCCTCCAGCGCGCCGAGGACAACGGCTATGTCCACCAGATCACGAACATCGACGGCGAGGACAAGATCTTTGCCATCTGCAACTGTGCGCTCGGCTCCTGCTTCGCGCTGAGAACGAGCCAGCTGTTCAACACGCCGAACATGTCCGCCTCCGCTTACCGCGCCCATGTCGACGCCGAAAAGTGCGTCGCCTGCGGCAAGTGCGCCGAGGTCTGCCCGGCCGGCGCTGCCAAGCTCGGCCAGAAGCTGTGCACCAAGACCGGCCCGGTGACGTATCCGAAGCAGCCCCTGCCGGATGACAACCACTGGGGCGAGCACATGTGGAGTCCGAACTATAAGGACGACAACCAGAAGCAGTGCCACGAGTCCGGCACCGCCCCGTGCAAGACCGCCTGCCCGGCGCACATCGCCGTGCAGGGCTACATCAATCTGGCCGCGCAGGGCCGCTATCTGGACGCGCTCAAGCTCATCAAGCAGGATAACCCGTTCCCGGCCGTCTGCGGCAGCATCTGCAACCGCCGCTGCGAGGAAGCCTGCACCCGCGGCGATGTCGACCGCGCTGTCGCCATCGACGAGATCAAGAAGTTTGTCGCCGAGCAGGAGCTCCAGGCCGACAAGCGCTACATCCCGAAGGTCATCACCCACCGCGGCATCGCCGATCCCTACCCGGAGAAGATCGCCATCATCGGCGCCGGCCCGGCCGGCCTGTCGTGCGCCTACTATCTGGCGAACATGGGCTATGAAAACGTCACCGTGTTTGATAAAAACGAAGTGCCCGGCGGCATGCTGACCCTCGGCATCCCGAGCTTCCGCCTCGAGAAGGACGTTGTCAACGCCGAGATCGAGGTGCTCCGTGAGATGGGCGTGCACTTCCAGTGCGGCGTCGAGATCGGCAAGGATCTCACCATCGACCAGCTGCGCGAGCAGGGCTACAAGGGCTTCTACCTCGCCATCGGCGCGCAGAAGAGCGCACCCATCGGCGTGCCCGGCGAAGAGCTCTCCGGCGTGTACGGCGGTGTGGACTTCCTGCGCAGGGTCAACCTCGGCAAGAAGCCGCGCATCGGCAAAAAGTGCGCCGTCATCGGCGGCGGCAACGTCGCCATGGACGTCTGCCGCACGGCCATCCGCCTCGGCGCGAAGGATACTTACATCATCTACCGCCGCAGTCAGGCGGAGATGCCGGCGGACGCAGAGGAAGTCGCGGAAGCCATGGAAGAGGGCGTGCAGTTCCGCTTCCTGAGCGCACCGGCCGAGATCCTCGGCGAAAACGGCAAGGTCAAGGCCCTCAAGGTCGAGATCATGGAGCTGGGCGAGCCCGATGCGAAGGGCCGCCGCAAGCCTGTCGGCACCGGCAAGTTCGAGACCATCGAGGTCACGTCCGTCATCGGCGCTATCGGCCAGCGCGTTGACCTCGGCCATATCGCGCCGGAGGCCATGGCCTTCAACCGCAACGGCACCGTCCAGGCCGACGGCGTGACGTATCAGACCGCGCAGCCCGACATCTTCGCCGGCGGCGACGTGGTCACCGGCCCGAAGTTTGCCATCGACGCGATCGCGGCCGGCCGCGAGGGCGCTATCTCCCTGCACCGCTACGTGCATGAGGGCCAGAGCCTGACGCTGGCGCGTGACCCGCGCGAATTCTACGAGCTCGACAAGAAGCAGGCCGTCGTGCCCATCGAATGCTTTGACGCCCCGGCGCGCCAGACCGTCGCCCACGACGCGAGCAAGGCCAAGACGTTCTCGAACGACCGCATCACCTTCACCGAGGCGCAGGTCAAGGCAGAGGCGTCCCGCTGCCTCGGCTGCGGCGTGTCCGTCGTCGACCAGAACAAGTGCATCGGCTGCGGCCTGTGCACCACCCGCTGCGAGTTTGATGCGATCCACCTGCAGCGCGATATGCCGGAGGCCAGCCGTATGTACCGCACCGAGGACAAGATGAAGGCCATCCTGCCGCACATGGTCAAGCGCGCAGCCAAGCTCACCATCAAGGACATCAAGGGCAAGCGCGCGAAGTAAGCCGACCGGAGGAAAACGCGATGCACGAACTGGGAACCGTGTTCTATGTCATCCAGGAGGTCGAAAAGGTCGTCGAGGAAAACCACCTGACCCAGGTCGCCAGCGTCACGCTGGAGGTCGGCGAGGTCAGCGGCATCATCCCGTATTACCTGACCGACTGCTGGAAGTGGGCGGTGGAAAAATCGCAGTATCTCAAGGGCGCGGAGCTGAAGATCGAGACGCTCCCCGCCGTGACCTACTGCGAGGACTGCAAACAGACATATCCAACGGTCAAATACGCCAAGATATGCCCGCACTGCAAGAGTGAGCATACCTATCTGCTCAGCGGCAACGAGTACACCATCAAGGAGATCGAAGCCTGCTAGCAGCCGCAAAAAGAGCAAACGGGGAACGCTTTTCGGCGTTCCCCGTGTTTTTATATCTCGTCTGCCGGCGCGCTGTCGATCGGGATCTGGATGATCTCCAGCCGGCGGCGGGCGGCGTATTCGAGCGTGCGGGCCGTGCCGCCGGGCCGGCCGTCAAATGCCGCGATGAGGATGCGCGAGGCATCGACCATGTAGCGGTTGCGGCGCATCATGCACCCGGGGGTGTAGGCCTCCTGCACGAGCGTCTGATAGTCGCACTGGCGCAGGTCGTAGGCGTAGCGCTCGCGCAGCTCCGGCCGCCAGCGGTCGGCCTGGCCGGCGTAGGGGATGGCCGCCTCGATCGTGACCTCGGGGTGCTGCAGGCGCAGATAGCGCGCAGCGTCGAAAAAATACAGGTCGCAGCCGTTGGCCATGCCGCAGATGAAGTGGCGGATGCCGGCGGCGTAGACGGCGTCCACGGCGTCGAAGAGCTGCTGCTGCAGCTTGCGGCAGCGGGGGTCGTTCTCGTCGCTGCCCCAGGGCAGCTTGTATTCCCGGTGGCCGGTGAAGCAGCAGGTGTTTTCGCGCTCGGGCATGGCGGCGCCTCCTTTCGGTGGTGGCCTCCATTGTACGCGTCAAAAAAGCGCCTGTCAAACCTTTCCTGCAAAAAGTACTTGCATTCTTTTCTCACTGTGCTATAATGCAGACAGTAAAACAACTGAATCGAGATGTCTTCGGGGCAGGGTGTAATTCCCGACCGGCGGTGATAGTCCGCGAGCCGAGCAAGGTTGAATCGGTGCAATTCCGATACCGACAGTATAGTCTGGATGATAGAAGATGTTACGAACCTCCATTGTTCGCAGCGCCTGAAGGACATGTTCTTTCAGGTGTTTTTCATTCCATGGAGGTGTTTTGTCATGTTGAAAGAAAACCTGTCCTTTGTTGGTATCTGCGTGCTTGTGTTCGCGGCATTGCTCGGCCTTGCGTATCTGTTTGAGCGCACGGTCTGCCGTGATCTGCAGCGCCGCAGCCGCAGCCGCAACATCAGCTATGTGGCCATGTTCTCCGCCCTCGGCGGCGTGCTTATGCTGCTGGAGATCCCGCTGTTTTTCGCGCCGGGCTTCTATAAGATCGACCTGAGCGAACTGCCGGTGCTCATGAGCGCGTTCTATCTCGGACCTGTGGCCGGTGTTATCACCGAGCTGCTCAAGGTGCTGCTCAAGCTCCTGCTCAAGGGCACGAGCACAGCTTTTGTCGGCGACTTTGCCAACTTCGTCGTCGGCTGCACGTTCGTCCTTCCCGCCGCTGTCATCTACCACCACCACAAGACCCGCCGCACCGCCATCATCGGCATGGCCGTCGGCACGCTGTGCATGACGGTCTTCGGCAGCCTCTTCAATGCCCTGTACCTGATCCCGAAGTTCGCCGAGCTGTTCCACCTGCCGATCGATCAGATCGTCGCCATGGGCACGGCTGTGAACAAGGGCATCACCAGTGTGCCGACGCTCGTGCTGTTCGCCGTCGTCCCGTTCAACCTCATCAAGGGCATCGTCGACTCGGCGCTGACGTATCTGCTGTATAAGCGCGTGGAGTTTCTGCTCTTCCCGGAGCTGCGCAAGAAGGAGAAAGTCCAGCCGCAGGTCAAGTCGAAGAATCCCACCCCGCAGCACTGAGATCGTACATAAAAAACCGCCTGCAGGCGTCAGCCTGCGGGCGGTTTTTCATCTGTGCAGCTGCGGCGCACCGTGCGCAGCAGCAAGGTGAAGCTGAGTGTGAAGTTCACGCACTCGTTGAAATACAAAATGAAGATGTACCCCGCCAGCCCGAACCGCGGCAGCAGCACCCACACGAGCACCACGCCGAGCGTGGCGTCGAGCACATTGATGGCCATGCAGCGCGTCTGCTGGCCGAGCCCGCGCAGGCAGCCGTCGGTCACGGTGTCGAGATACATCACCGTCACGAGCGGCGCCAGCAGCCGGATGTACCGTCCCGCGTCGTCCGAGTGGTAGATCAACCGCCCGAGCGGCCCGGAAAACGCCAGCAGCAGCACGGCCGTACCGCACGCGAACAGCAGGCACCGGTACAGCAGTGCGCGCACCAGCCGCCGGATGTCCCCGCACCGGCCGGAGACCTGCGCCGTCGTCAGCTCCGGCACGAGCAGATCCGCCAGCGCGTACAGCAGGCACGAGGGGAAGAGCACCACTGGCAGCGCCATGCCGTGCACGATGCCGTAGCCCGCGAGCGCGCGGTCGGCCGTTAGACCGGAGCTTTTGAGCCCGCGCGGGATGAGCAGGTGCTCCAGCGTCGTGAGCGACGTGCGCGCATAGGCCGACACCGCCAGCGGCAGTGCCACGGAGAGCATCCGCCGCGTCAGGTGCGGCACGGTGTCGCCGCCGCGGCGGTATTTGCGCCGGTCGAGCGCGTACATCGCCGTCATCAGCAGCAGCGACACCACGTCTGCGCACGCGCCGCCCGCCGTGACGGCGGCGCAGCTCTGCTCCAGGTCGCCGGCGGCCGCAAAGGACAAAAACCACATCACGCACGTGATGCTCACCAACTGCTCGATCAGGTGCACGAGCGTCGGCTTCCACACACGGCCGGAGGCAGTGAAATATCCGTCCATGACCGACGAGAGCGCGATGCACGGCAGGCTGATGCTCGTGATGCGCAGCGAGCGCACCGTGCGCGCGTCGCCGATCCAGAGAAAGCCCACGGGCTCGGCCAGAAAATACACCATCGTACCCGCGCACAGGCCGAAAAACAGCGCGTAGCACGCGCACCGGCGCATCGCGCCCGTGACGCCCGCGCCGCGCTCGAGCCCCATCTCCTCGGAGATCAGGCGCGTGGTAGCAAAGCGGATGCCTGAGATGGCGAAGGTTGCAAACAGCACGCTCACCGACATGACGAGCTGGTACAGCCCGATGCCGGCCGCGCCGATGCGCCCGACGATCCACGCCTGAAAGACGAGCCCGATGCAGCGCATCACGATCGACGAGCCGGTCATGAGCGCGGTGTTGACGATGAGCCTGCGATTTGTGTGCACGCGCGCGACCTCCCGACGCAGTTTGTACCACTCTATGGCGCGGGAGGGAAAAACATGCCGCCCGGTAAATACCAGGCGGCATGCTGTGCTCATTCAGGTGTGCAGATCGGTCTTGATCTTCGTCGTGGAGATCTCGGGCGTGCGGGGGAGGTAGACGACCTCGCATTTGTCCTTCAGGAAGTCGAACTTGCCCTTCCAGTCGTCGCCCATGACGAACACATCCACGTGGTATTTGTCCACGTCGGTGATCTTCTGATCCCAGCTCTCCTCCGGGATGACGAGATCGACATAGCGGATCGCCTCGAGCATCCGCTTGCGGTCCTCGTAGGAGAAGTAGCTCTTTTTTTGCTTTTCGTTCCAATTGAACTCGTCCGTGCTCAGGGCCACGATCAGATAATCGCCCTGCTCCTTGGCGCGGCGCAGGAGATTGATGTGCCCGTAGTGCAGCAGGTCAAAGGTGCCGTAAGTGATAACACGTCTCATGTGTGTTCCCTTTCCCGGAGGCGCTCGGCCAGAAACGCGGCGACGCGCTCGGCGGAGTGTCCGTCTGTGTATTGGTTGGTCAGCTTCGTGAGCTGCAGGCGCTTGGCCCGCAGCGGATCATCGCCCGCGGCGAGCTGCTCGAAAAACGTGCGGAAATCGTCCGGCGTGTCGAGCGGGGCCGCGCTCTCGCGCAGCGGCTGCGGGTCGATGGCAAAGCCCGGCTGCTTGGCGTAGGCGTCGATGTCCTCGAACGTCAGCCCCACGGGCTTGCCCGTGAGCAGATAGTCAAACAGCACGGAGGAATAGTCCGTGATGAGGGCATCCGTGCAGGCGAGAAATTCGTAGGACGTGATGCCGTGCGCGGCGAAGAGCCCGTCGTCGATGAAGCGGAGGTGGCTCAGCTCCAGCGCGCGGATGTGCGACAGGTCCTGCGCCGGGTGGGGCTTGACGATCACGAGCGTGTTCGTCGCCCGCGCGGCCTCGTTCACGGCCGCGGCCGCCGCCGGGTCATGGATGACGGGGACGGAGATGTCCGTCGTCGCAACGAGGTTGTTCTTGTGCTGGCGGTACGTGGGATACCAGACGACGAAGCGGTCAAACTCCGCGCCGAAGATGTCCTTCAGGTCGCATTTGTGCGTGAACAGGTCGTCGTTGCGCGGGAAGCCGAGCGTGACGAGCTTTTCCGGTGGGATGTGAAATTCATAGCTGTTCACGGCGTCAAAAAACGGGGCCTGACTCAGCGCCCAGTCGGTCGTCGGGTCGCAGAAATAGTAGTCGTGCACGCTCTTGAGCGGGCTGCCGTGCGTCAGGTACAGATGCACGGTCTCCGGCCGGAGCTTCTGGAGCTGGCCGTTGCAGTCCACGATGGCAGCGGCGCGGGCGCGCAGCCAGAACAGCCGCAGCAGCGCCCATTTCCCCTGCGTGCCGGCAAAGGACACGTTCTTTTCATGTACGTTCCGAAAAGCGGCCGGATCCGGCACGACCCACACGAGCCGGTATCGGTCGTTCCAGCCCTGGGCCAGCAGCGTCCGGTACAGGGCGCCGGTGTTGTCACCGAGGGGCGGCGCGCTCTCGAGCAGGATGACCGGCTTGCCGGGCAGCAGGCTCAGCAGCCGCACGAGCAGACGTTTCAAGCGTTGTTTCATTTTCTCAGCACCTTTCGCACCATGCCGCCGACAAGGGCCTTTTCATATCCGTTCATGGACAGCAGCCACACGGAGGCACAGTAGATCGCTGTGTAGACGATGATGCCGCCGAGCAGCATCGGAATACTGTAGAGGTTTACAAACAGCATCATCAGCACGCCGCACGCGGCGGGCGGCAGCAGGCCGAGCGCCATGCGCCCGATATTTTTCCAGAACACGGTCACGTCGATGTTCAGCCGCCGCTGATAGAAGATGTTCATCACGAGTCCGTTTGCCAGCGTGACGGCGACGGCCGTGCCGATCGCGCAGCCGATCGCGCCGAGGTACTGGCACAGCCAGATGCTGATGGCGAGGTTGCCGATGGCCATCGCCCCGTAGATGATCGAGCGGTACTTGTGCAGATTCTGCGCGCGCTGCATCTCGATGCCGAGGTTTTGCGTCAGCGGCACCATGCCGGGGATGATGAGCAGCAGCACGATGATATACGCATCGTCATAGCCCGGTCCGGCCCAGAAATAGATAAACGGCTTGCCAAAGAAGATGATGCCCGTGCACACGAGCGACAGGATTAGAAACTGGATGCGCCCCACGCGCACGAACAGCTCCGTGAGCACGGTGCGCAGGCGCGCTTTGTCGTCCTTGTTGTCCTGCACGAGCTGATGGATGCGCGGCGTGAACACGGACGACACCGCCGTCGAAAACGAGATGAAGTACGTGTGCAGCTGCTGGCCGACGGCGTAGACCGCCGTGGCGGCCGTGCCGCAGTAGCGCGTGATGATGAGCTTGTCGAGGTTGTTGTTGACCTGGTCGACGACCATGTTGATGGCGATGAAGCCAGAGAACACAGCAATGTCCTTGAGCACGGCGCCGTCAAAGTTCCGGAACGAGACCCAAATGTGCAGCTTGCCGAAGCAGTAGATCAGCCGCAGCACGTCCACGAATACCGAGATCGTCACCGTGACGACGACCATGCCGATCGAGCCGTAGCCCGCCAGCAGCACCGGCAGCGTCACGAGCGGGGACACGACCGTGCGCAGGATCTCCGTCGCCTTCAGGAACACGAACTGCTCCTGCGCGCTGATGATGTTGCTGAACACGCTCATCGGGAAGCTCACGGCGAGGTTCGCCGTCAGCAGCAGCATGAGGATGCGCGCCGTGTGGTACTCGGCGTCCGTCAGGCCGGTCTTGAACACCATCTCCAGATGGAACGTCAGGTACAGGCCGCACGCGAGCGCAACGAGCCCGATGACGGAAAACACGATCAGGAACAGGCCGTTGAGCCGCGCAATCTTATCGTCCGCCTTTTCCTTGCGGTAGAGGATGTAATAGCGCACGTAGCTGCCGCCGAAGCCGAGACTGAGCACCGACAAAATGGCGATCGTCGAGGCGACGGTGGAGTACAGGCCGTACTCGCTCTTGCCGAGGATGCGCAGCATGAACGGCGTGTAGGCGACCGAGACGATGATGTTGAGCGTCATCTGCACATACGTGAGCAGAGAGCCGGAACGCAGTTGATTGTGATGCTTCATAGTGTCAGTGTCCGGCGGCGGCGAACAGCAGGTGCACCGCCCGGTACTGCTTCTTCCCGAGCAGGGACAGCACCAGCTTCTTGCGCGCCGGATAGCCTTTCAGATAGGGGTTGTGCCGGTAGTCGGGGAAGCGCGCGGCGGTAAAGTCCAGCAGCTGCGGCAGCAGTGGGTGCGCGCTCTGCGCCTTGAGAATGCGCACGGACGCATCGTAGAGCACATTGTCCACGCAGAGCTTACCGAGCTCGTTTTCATACTGCTCGAACAGGCCGCGCGCCTGATACCACGTCAGCACGTCGTCGATCGCGTCCATGATTTCGGCGTTGGCGTCGAGCGCGCGCTTGGTCACGGAGCCCTCGTGCTGCCGGTAGAGGTAAAGCACATCCGGCAGGATCACGACGGACTGCGCCGCCGTGAGCATCTTGCGCGTCATGCACAGGTCCTCGCCCCAGCCGCGGGCGCGAAAGCGGATGCCCGTGTCCGTGAACAGGGTGCGCCGCCAGGCCGCGATGCAGGCCGACGGGCGGTTGAGCAGCAGGGCAGGCGTCTCCTGAAGTGTCAGCGGCGTATGCAGCGGCAGGTCGTCGGTGAACACCGCGCCGTCGTTGTCGCCGGTCATGCGCAGACCGAAATAGCACACGTCGGCCTGCGTCTCGTCCAGTGCGGCGGCCAGCACGGTGAACGCCTCCGGCGTATAGCTGTCGTCACTGTCGAGAAAGAGCACATAGTCACCCTGCGCGAGCGGGAGCGCCGCATTGCGCGCGTCGCCCGCGCCGCCATTGGGCTTGTGCAGCACGCGGATGCAGTCCGGATGTTCGCGCGCGAGCGTGTCGCACAGCGCGCCACTCTCGCCGTCGGTTGAGCCGTCGTCCACGAGCAGAACCTCAAAGTCCGCGCCGGTCTGTCCCAGCACGGAGTCTACGCCCTCGCGCAGGTATTCCCAGCTGTTGTAGACCGGGATGATGACACTGAATTTCATAGCTTCCTCCAGTCCGGGCGCTCAGCCGAGCTTGTCCTTGGCGGCAAAAAGTGCCCGCACGGTGCGGTATTTGCGCTGCCGCAGCAGGCGCAGGATCAGCTTGTGGCTGCGGGAGAGTTGCGCAAGCAGGGGATTGTCGAGATAGTCCGGGAACTGCGCCTGCACGTAGTCCTGAAACCGGTCGAGCAGTTCGCTCTCCGGGTCCACGCGCAGCACGCGCACCGAGGCCGCGAGCAGCACATGATCCACCGCCAGCCGCGACAGCTCATTGTAGTAGCGCTCGAACAGGCCGTTTTCACGGTACCAGTCGAGGAGGTTGTCAAAGGCTGTGAACAGCTCGGCATTGCGTGCCGTGTTCGTGTTGCGCGTGATGGAGTTGGTGCGGTCAACGTAGTAATACAGGATGTCCGGCACGAAGGCGGCGCTTTTGGCCAATGCCAGCAGCTTCACGGACGTGCACAGATCCTCGTACCAGATGCGCGCCGGGTAGCGCACACCGGAATCCAGAAACAGGCTGCGCCGCCAGATGCGGCTCCAGGGGGAGGGCATGGTCTGCATCAGCTCGGGCGTGTCGGCAAGGGTGAAGGTGCGGTCGGTCGGCAGGGGATCCACAAGCTCCTTGACCACGACGCCGTTTGCTTCCAGCGCCGCGCCGAAGCCAATGATGTCGCTCCCGAAGCGGGCGACGGCGTCGGCAAGAACGCGGAACATGTCGGGGGCGATGTAGTCGTCACTGTCGATGAAGATCAGGTACTCGCCCTGCGCCGCCTCGATGCCGACGTTGCGCGCCTCGCCCACGCCGCCGTTCGGCTTGTGGATGGCGCGGATGCGCTCCGGGTGCGCCGCAGCATAGCGGTCGCAGATCGCGCCGCTCTCGCCGTCGGTCGAGCCGTCGTCGATGAGGATGACCTCGTAGTCTTCAAAATCCTGCGCCAGCACGGAGTCGATGCACTTGGGCAGGTAGTCCTTGACGTTGTAGACCGGGATGACAACACTGAAAATCATGCGCGTTTCTCCTCTCCGTCCGGCAGGGCGTCCGGCTGTTCACTGCGCATCTGCGTCAGGTAATAGACCACGGCCAGCAGCACCGACATGTAGATCGAGGCGTTCGGCCGCCGCAGCACGCCGGCAGTGAAGTAGGCGTACACCAGACACAGGCACAGCCCGATGCCGAAGGCACCGGCCTCCACCGTGAAGTATTTGCGGAAATCTTTGATCAGGCACTTGACGATCAGGTACAGGAAATAACCGATGAAGGCGACCATCATGGCCAGACCTACCCAGCCGTAGAGGAAGCAGATGCCGTGAAAATCGTTCTCCACGTCATAAATCTCGCCGTCAAAGGCCATGCGGCCGAGCTCCATGCCGAACAGGCGAGAGGTGAACGGCTGCTCGTCGAGCAGCATCTCGCAGAAGACGATCTTGCGGTGGCGGGTCGCCGTGATGTCCGTGACCTGATCGGAATAGCCGTAGGCGGACATGACGCGCGCCGTGCCGAAGCGCTGGCACATGTTCGGGGAGTAGAAGTTATAGATCGTGCACAGGGCGTGGTAGCGCTCTTCGGGCGTGACGGTGGAAGTGCCGGTTTTGTTGCCCTCGACACGCTGGATCATGCGTTCGGCGTCGTTCTGCTTGTAGCTCATGGCCTCATTGTAGCGGTTCTGGTTGATATACATGGGCGACTGCTTGTAGGTCGCACAGCATGCGATGAGGATGAGCACCAGCACGGCAATGTAGCGCTTGGAGGTGCGGGCCTTGCCAGTCAGCACCAGCACGATTGGCACGCCCAGCGCGGCCACGGCGATCGAGAAGAATGCCAGACGCGTGCCCATGAGATAGAGCTGCGCCAGCGCGGCGACGCTCGTGACCGTGAACAGCAGGAAGTTCTTTCTGCGGTAGCACAGCAGGATGACGATGGGCGCGAGAATGCTCATGATCGCGCTCTGTGCATTGCCGAACGAGTACCAGCCGAGAATGCCCACATTGGTGGACTGATAGGTCGCCGAGGAGGTGTGTGTGAGCACGCTCACGACGACCGAGGCCGTGATGATCCAGAAGTCGAGCATCAGGCCGGTCTCAAACGCGCGGTAGCACTTGTTGTTCGCCCGCAGAAACGAGATGAAGCACAGCACGAACAGCGGCATCTGCACGACGCGCACAAAGTTGGTCAGGTCGTAGACGATGCGCTGGTAGCCGACGATGAAGCAGGAGATGCAGTGTCCGACGAGCAGGAAGGCACAGGCGGCGATGGCGATGCCGTAGACCTTTTTGCGCGACGAGGTCACAAACCCGAGCACGCACACAACGGCGAATACGGCGAAGCGCAGCAGCAATGTGATCGTGTTGCTCATACCGAGCCGGTCCGTCCAGAAGGACAGGATGTCCATCAGCGGCTGGATCGCCATGAGGACGATGAGGAACGTTGGCAGATGGCGCGCGAGCGCGCCGGAAGTGTGTGTTTCTTGACGCATGAATTTACTCCTTTGTTTGTTTGCTGCCGGAGGGGGTGGGCCAGCAGCCGCGCAGGATCAGCAGCACGATCGCGCCGAGCACGAGGCCGAGCACGAGGCCGATGCCGGTGCGCAGCAGCGAAACGAGAAAGTGCGCGCGGATGTGGCAGAATGTGTTGGCAACGGAGGCAAAGCCGATCGCGCCGAAGACGCCGAACAGCCACGCCGTCAGGCGGCTGCGGTGCGCGGCACAGCAGTACGCCGCGGCGATGGCAGGGTAGGCGATGAGAAATTCTTTTGTGCGCGGGCGAAACAGCAGCACGCGCTCCAGCCAGTTGCGCACGCGCTGCTCACCGACGGAGACGGACAGCATCCCGTCGCCGGTGCGCAGGATGTACACCGTACCGACTGCGGCGAGGATCAGCACCAGGCACAGGAACTTCCACCGCCAGTGCCGGCTGTTTTCGCGCCGCAGCGTCTCGAGATCCTCGCGCAGCGTGCAGCCGCGCGTGTGCAACAGCGCCGCCGCCAGCAGCACCATGGCCACGGCGTAAACGGCCAGCTGGCTGAGCTTCACGCCGCGGAACAGCCGCAGCACGAGCAGATATTCCGAACTGCTGAGGATCGCGCCGATGTAGCAGCAGCCCCAGAGCGTGATGGCGGCGCCCAGCGCCGTCATGCCCGCATAGCGGGCCACGGTCGGGCGCGTCCCGGCGCTTTCCTTCAGCTCTGCGGCCAGCATGGCGGCCGCCAGGCACGGAAACACGATGGCGGCCAGCAGCGCGAGTGCAGTGCACTGCAGCTCCGGCGCCAGAAAGGCGCCGCCCGCGCTCTCCGCGCAGCCGAGCGCGAACAGCAGCACGCGCAGCCAGCGGGCGCGCAGCGGCACGATGACGCCCAGCAGCACGATCGCCGCGGCGAACACACCGATGCCGCACACTGCCAGCAGCACGGGACTGACGGTTCTGGTCTCGATGGCGGTAAGACCGCCGTAGTGATACCCGGCCGGGGCGAGCCGCTGCGCCAGCTGCTGCAGCAGCTGCGTGTACACGGCCGGCTCTGCGACGGGCTCACCTGCGGCGTCCGTCAGCGGCGTGAGCCACAGCACGGTCATGCCGCGGTCCACGACCGCGCGGTAAAGCATGTTGACGATCTCCTCCGCGCCGCTGTAGCCGAGCGTCTGGTAGCGCGCGCGGAACGTCTGGCTGAGCCAGAAGCCCTTGACCATGCCACCAGTATATCCGTCGAGCGTGCAGCCGTCCGGCAGGACGCAGCCGGTTTGGTTCTTGTCCTCGATGAGCACGAGTGTGCTGCCGCTCTCGCGCAGCGCGTCGAGCACCTGCGCCTGCGGCAGCGGCTCCGTGTCGGTGTCGGCGCCGGTCTGCCCCGCGGCGGCGAGCGTGTCATACTGTGCGGCGAAGAAGTAAGTCCCGCCCTGTGCGAGCCCGCCGACCTGTGCCAGTGTTAGCCCCGCGTCCTGCGCGGCGCGCACGATGTCGGGCTCGGCCTGCTCGTCCGGGGTGACGAGCAGCTCGCGCACGCCGGCATCGGCCAGCTGTGTCAGCCATTCCTGCACCGGCACGCCGGAAGCATCCGCCAGCCGGACGGTGTCCTCATAGCTGATGACCACGTCGACCTGCCGCTGCGTCTGCTCGACCCCGATGCGGGCACCGAGCAGCCAAAAGGCCGCCAGAGTGCAGATGGCTGCTACCATCAGCAGCAGACGATAGGAGTGAAGGTGTTGTTTCATAATCACGCACGCTTTCTGAAATTTTGCACGATCATCTGCAGCGCCTCTCGCTCACGCAGCAGCCAGCAGATGCCGGCGTACAGCCCGATGCCGACCAGACCGAGCGCGCAGAATTCCAGCAGGGTCAGGAGCTTGCTCAGTCCCGGCCGGTACAGCAGACTCTCGCACGCCCACATCGCCATGCCGGTCAGCACGGCGGCGGCGAGGTTTTTGAGCAGCTTGCCGGTGCGCAGGCTGCCGCGGGTGTCGCGGAAGAAGCAGATGAGCGCGATGACGCCGCCGACGGTCAGCGACACGGCGGTCGTCCGCGCGATCAGGCCGCAGCTCTGGCTGTGCCGGAACACGAGGTTGAGCGCAATGTTCAGCGCCAGCACCACCGCGTTGATGAGCAGCGGCGTCAGCGTCTTATGCATGGTGTAGTACGCCTTGTTGATCAGGTCCAGCACGCAGAAGCCCGCCATGCCCAGCGCGTACATGGCAAATACGCTGCTGGTCATCTGGGTAGACACGGCATTGAAGTTCCCGCTCTCGAACAGGACGTGGATGACCGGCACGGCGAAGGCGGAAAACAGCGCCGAAACCGGCAGGATGACAAACAGGGTGTTTTCCACCGTGCTGCCGACGTAGCGCTTGTATTCCTGCGCGTTCACCTGCGAATAGGTCAGATTGTATTTCGGAAACAGCACGACGCTGATGCTGTAGATCAGCGTGGTGGCGACGGGGGTGAAGAGCTTGTCCGCGTAGTACACGGCGCTCACGGCACCGCTGCCGAACGAGGACACGGTATTGGAGTCCGCCAGGTAGCACAGCAGGAAGATGGACGTGGTGAACACCGTCACGACCGTCGTGCGGGCAAACAGCTTCAGATCGGGATCGCGGAAGTGCAGCCCCGGGATCAGCCGGAACTTTTCCCGCACGATGCACGGGATCGTCATGGCAAACTGCAGCAGCCAGGCAAAGCAGATGACCAGCACGTACTCGAGCACGCGCTCGCTGCTGGAAAACAGCACGAGAAACACGATCAGCAGCACATTGTACGGCAGACTCAGGCTGCCCTGCAGCGTATAGTGCTCCATGGACTGGAACACGGCGACCAGCAGGTAAATGACCACGATCAGCGGCAGCGTCAGCACGCAGATCTGCAGGTACATCCGCAGCGTTGGCAGGTCGGCGTCGCTCACGCCGAGCCAGTGGCCGACGGGCGCGAAATGGATCATGACCGAGGCGAGCCCGACGACCAGCGCGCTCACGAGCACGCTCACGCAGATCAGGTTCCCGGCCACGGCAAAGGCCTTGTTCCGGTCCTCGGCGAGGTGCCGCGAGATCACAGGCACGGCCGCGATGCACAGGGCGTAGGCGACGGTCGTGAAGATATAGATCGTATAGTTATAGGAGATCGTATAGAGGTCGAAGGCCGTCTGCGTGCCGAACACGCCGGCCTGCAGCGCCTCGCGCACGATACCGAGGATTTTGGTCAGCAGCGTGACCGCCACGACCAGACCAATGGTGCGCAGCGTTCGTTTGTTCTGGTTCTGGCTCATGACGCGGACACCTCTTTTTCGGACGGCGCAGCGCCGTCATGTGCCGTCAGGCAGTAGAGTGCAGCCAGCGCAGCGGAGAGGTAGAACGAGGCGTTCGGCCGCCGGAGAACGCTGGCAGAGAAGTAGGCGTTGACGATCAGGATTACTGCCGCCATGCCGAACGCGCACACCGGCAGCGTGAGGTACCGGCGCGGCTCGCGCGCCATGCGCCACAGCGCACGCCCGGCGAAAAACAGCAGGAATCCGGCCAGCAGTACCAGGCCGGTCAGACCATAGAGATAATACACGCCGTGGAAATCGTTCTCCGCGTCGAAAATGGCGCCCTGGCAGCGCGTCGCGTCCAGCTCGAAGCCGAACAGACGGCTGGTGGCCGGCAGCTCCGCCATGAGCAGGCGGCAGTAGACGAGCTTTGTCAGGCGGATGTCGCCGATAACGGAGATGTCTGTGGAATCGTGAAAGGCGTGCTCCACGTTTTCCAGACCGAAGCGCTCGACGGCCACGCGCTGATACTTCCAATACAGCGCATCGCGCGTCTCCTGCTCGGAGGCGCCCAGATCCTCGGCCGCCTGCTGCTGCTCACTCACGCTCTCGGCATAGGCCTGTCGGTTGCGGTACATGGGGCTCTGGTGATAGAGCCCGCCGCACAAAGCGGCGCACAGCAGCACCACGGCCAGCGCGCGCACGTTCCACTGCCGGGTCAGCGCCATGCTCAGGCATACACCGGCGGCGATGCCGAAGATCTCGGCATAGGCCAGCCGCGTGCCAAGCAAAAACAGCAGCGCAAAGCCGACGATGCAGTGCATCACGGCGGCGGGCAGCTTCCCGCGGCGCACGGCCGCAAGCATGGCAATCACGGTGAGCACGCCGAGGATGGCGCTCTGCGAATTGGGCAGCCAGAACCAGCCGCACCAGCCGATGCGAAACTTCGCATACGTGGGCATGCATGTCCCGGTCAGGACGGACACGAGCGTGACCGCCGCGATCAGGTACAGGTTGATCGTGCACGCGTCCTCGAGCACGTCCAGAAAGCGCGGCGTGCGCCGAAAGAGCGTGATCAGGCTGAAGGTATAGACCGGCAGCTGCGCAACGCGGATAAAGTTTGTCAGGTCGGAGACCGGGTCTGCATAGCCCACGCGGCGGCAGGCAAGCATATGTGCGCCCCAGAACACGGCGAGCACGCCGCACAGGATCAGATAGGCGCGCCTGCGGTCCGAGAGCACGAACGCCAGCACCGCGGCAGCCGCCAGCAAAAGCATCCGCAGCGCAAGCGAAATGCTCGTGCCGCGGCCAAGCGTCTGCGTCCAGAACGACAGCACGTCCAGCAGCGGCTGCGCCGCGCACAGGCCGACAAGCACGCCGGGCAGCCAGTGCGGACAGGCCGCTTCCTGCGACGATATCGGTTGCATAGTTTTTCCTCTTTTTCTCTCAGGATAGTTACACTCCATCATACGCTTTTTTCCCGGTCAGGTCAACCTGCGCGGCCGTTTATTCATATATTTTTAGAGAATATAGTATGCAGACACCCCCGGACGGAGAAAAAACTCCGTCCGGGGGTGTCTGTCGTGTCGGATCACAGCAGCTTGTCCGCCTCGTGTGCATAGCTGCAGATGAGCTTGTCGAGCAGGCGCTGCAATTCGGCGGCCTTCGGGTCTGTGACCGCCTGCGCATGCAGGCGGTGCAGGCCGTCGATGGCCTCCTGGCTCAGGCCGAGGGAGCTGTAGACGTCGCTCTCGCCGGCGCGCTGCGCATCGGCGTCGTCGGCCGCCTCGTCAAAGCCGAGCAGGAAGTTCGGCGTCGTGCGGAAATACCGCGCGATGCGGCTCACGACCAGTGCCGACGGCACCGTGACCTCGCGCCGGTCGTTCGGCTTGAGATACTTGCGCACGGCTGGGCGGCTGATGGCGATCTCATCGGCCAGCTCCTGCGTGTTGACGGGCTTGCCGTACACGTTGTTGCCGTTCATCAGATAGGTCAGCCGGTCACGGAACACGCTGCCGAAACCGCCGGCGGCCTCGTCGTTGTCTTTGCCCATGAAAATGACCTCCCATTCCGTAAAGCAAATTTTTTCAAACTTTTTTCGGAAAAAGGCTTGACAAACCCGTAGAAATGGTTTATACCAAAGTTACGTTAATCAAAAACGAAACTTTGGTTTCTCACTACAGGCCGAATCAAACTTTTCTGACCCTCAGTAAAGCACAACCGGCCGCAAAAGTCAAGACATACTCCCCAAAAGCGACAAGGAGGTATCGCTATGAGCAAAGATCGTGATCTCATTTTTGATATGACCGAGGACCCGGAGGTCCTGACGTACCCCGCAGCGGACAATGAACCGCTGCAGCTCGGTGGTGTGGGCGACGATGCGGCCGCCGCCGCGGACCGCCAGGTGACGACGCCGGGCAACGTGCACGTCGCCCCGCAGATGCCTGCGCCGATCGACGGCACGCTGCGCCAGTTTGCGCTGCGCGTACCGAGCGTGATCGACGAGTGCAGCGGCGTCATGGTGTTCGGCAAGCGCATCAAGTCGCTGGTGTTCTCGACCGACCTGGCCATCATCCGCAATGTCAACGCCGACGCGGTGTTTGCGGTCTACCCGTTCACGCCGCAGCCGGTCATCACGCAGGCGCTGCTCATGGCGAGCGACCTGCCGGTGTTCGTCGGTGTCGGCGGCGGGCTGACGACGGGCAAGCGCGTCGTGAACCTCGCCATGTACGCCGAGATGCAGGGCGCGACCGGGGTCGTCGTCAACGCGCCGACGCCGGGCCGCATCCTCAACCGCATCCGCAGCAGCGTCGACGTGCCGGTCGTGGTCACGGTGGCCAATGCCGACACGAACTACCGCCACCGCATCGAGGACGGCGCCGCGATCCTGAACGTAGCCGCCGGCGCGCAGACGCCGGAGATCGTGGCCGAGATCCGCGAGCGTTTCCCGGACTACCCCATCCTTGCGACCGGCGGAGCGGATGACGAGAGCATCCGCGCCACCATCCGCGCCGGCGCCAACGCCATCATCTGGACGCCGCCGACCAGCGGCGAGCTGTTCCGCGACGTCATGAAAAACTACCGCGAGGGCAAGCCGCACCCCTGATCCGACATCGCTTTTTGCTTTCTCTTTCTGATTTTGCTTTCTCTTCCTGTTATCCAAGCGGAAGGACGCATCCATTCGGATGCGTCCTTTTGTTGTCTTGTTTTGTCCTTCAGAGCCGGCAGAGCATGGCGCACGCCTGCTCGCGGGTCGCGCTGCCGCGCGGGCAGAAGCTGCCGTCGGGCATGCCGTTGATGACGCCGGCACGCTGCAGCGCCTGCACGGCGGGCAGTGCATAGGCGGCAATGTCGGCTTCATCCGTGAACGTCACGGCCGCATTGTCCGTGCCGAGCACGATGCCGGACTGCTGCGCATAGCGGTCGAGCATCACGGCCATGTCCTGGCGCGAAATGTCGGCGTTCGGCGCAAATTCGGTGCTCGAAATGCCGTAGACGATGCCGTTGGCAGCCGCCCAGTTGACGTAGGGCGCATACCATGCGTCGGCCGGCACGTCCTCAAACCCGGCACTCCGGTATTCGGAGACGTCCGCGCCCTGCAGTCTGGCGAGCATCTTCACGAACTGGGCGCGCGTGACGTCGCCGGTCGGGACGAAGGTCGTCGGGGTCATGCCGTCGATCACGCCGGCTTCATAGAGCTGCCTGATATACGAATAGCTCCAGCGGCCGGCCGCCACGTCCGTGAACGGGAAGGGCTGCTCCTCCGGCTGCCCAGAGCCGTAGGTGCCGTAGATATCGTCCATCAGGTTTCGATAGAACAGGTGCGTCTCGATGACGCTCTTGTTGGCGATGCCGCCGACGAACTGCATATGGTCGGCGCGCGTGACAGGCATGACGTACCAGATGCCGGGCCGGAAGGTGATGTCGGAATAGCCGTCATAGTTAATCCAGCCCTGCGTACCGTCGCGCTTGAGGCACTCGGTGGTGTTTTTGTCCGTCGTGGTCGGGTAGAGCGCGGACACGGTGTTGACAAGGCCGTCGTTCGGCAGCCAGCTCCGATCGATGTAGATGCCGCCGGCGGTGTACTTGTCGCAGTACTTGCCCATGTTGATCGAGCCGGGCATCATCAGCGCAGACATACCGTTCGACGGGATGGCCGACACGGTGGGGTAGTGGTTGCCGGTGAGCGGATCGGTCGAGGTCTGGTCGCCCGCGTAGGAGAAATAGTAGACGTTCGGCTGGATCTCGATGCCCTTGTTGATCTCGAGCGATTTGTCGATCGTCAGGTCGAGGAAGGCGTTGTCGTTGTGCGACAAAAAGTCGGATCTCAGCACGCGGTCAAGCGCCTGGGCAAATGTCTCGTTGTCGTCCTTGCGGATGCCGAACTGGTCGAGCTGGAAGTCGTACACGCCCTTGAGCGACGACAGGCCCAGCGCCTTGGCGGCGCCTGTGGCCAGGTTGGCGGCGAGCTTTGTGAAATCGCTGTTGGCCTCAATGAACGTCGTGCCGTTGTGCGGCGCGGCGATGGCGGTCAGCGAGTGGACCCAGCTGCCCTTGCCGCCGAGGAAAAACGGGCTCGGGGCCACACCGGCGGCTTTGGCCGCAGCGACCTCCTCCGGGCAGCCGTTGGTAAGGATCTCGAGGAACAGGCGCGTCGTCGCGCCGCCGAAGCTGTGGCCGACGAGGTTCACGGCGCGCTGTGTGCCCCAGCCTTCGAACAGCGGCGTCTCATAGTCGATGCCGTAGCGCTCGTGGCCGAAGTCCTGCGCGTGCTTGACGCCGTAGTCCGTGCGCGCACCGACGAGCTGCGCGTACAGCTCGCACGCGCGGTCCCACGCGCTCGAGAGCGGGCCGACGGAGGCGGCGTAGGTCTCATAGCCCTGCGTGGCCAGATAGTCCGGCAGGCTGCCGGTGGTCATGCCCCAGTAGGGCATGATGCTGAAAATTTTGTCGCGCTGACCCCAGCCGAACAGGCCGTGCACGAACACGACCGGGTCGTCCGAGCGGGTCTGCGTATCTGCCGCGGCGGCCGGGATGGCGCACAGGCTCAGCGCCAGCACGAGCGTCAGCAGCAGGCACAAAAATCGACGTGTTTTTTTCATGGTTTTCCCCCTGCCTCATAGATCCATATGGTTTTCCTTCTCACAAAACCGGCGATATACCCATATTATACCGGACGCAGCCGGCGATTGCAAGACACTTTGACGGAAAACTGTCGCGCACTTGCGCAAAAAACGCCCCGCGCCGCGGCGCGGGGTGCTTAGTCTGCAAACAGGCTCCAGGGGGAAATGTCCGGCGGCTGCTGCTCGAAATAGAGCACCTCGCCGGTGTCCGGATGGGCAAAGTGCAGGCAGTGCGACCAGAGTGCGATCGGCCCGTCATCGGGCAGCGTGCTGTACTTTTTGTCGCCCCAGAGCGGCAGACCGCGTGCGGAAAACTGGCAGCGGATCTGGTGCGTGCGCCCGGTCTGCAGGTAAATGCGCACGAGCGAGAGCTCCGTGCGCGTGCCGAGCACGTCATAGTCGAGCACGGCCTCCTGCACGCCCTTGGCCATTTTATCCGTGACGTAGGTCTTACGCTCGTTCGGGTCGCGCCGCAGCAGGTCGCGGTACGTGCCCTGCAGGGCGTCCGGCTCTCCGTGCACGACGGCGAGATAGGTCTTGCCGAAGTCGTGCTCGCGGATCTGCGCCGAGAGCTTCGACGCGGCCGCCGGGGTGCGCGCGAGTACCATCAGTCCGCTGACCACGCGGTCGAGCCGGTGCACGGTGCGCACGCAGGCCTTCGGGTCGCCGAGCGCCTGCCGCACCAGCTCGGGCACGCCGCCCGGTTCGTCCGTGGACAGCACGCCTGCCGGCTTGATGCACACGAGGATGCTGTTGTCCTGATAGAGAATGTCCATGTCGTCGCCTCGTTTCGGTGTCTGCCGTGAGTATACCACACCGGCGGCGCGCGGGCAATGAAAAAGCGGCGGTCATTGCGTTTTCGCCTCCGGCCGGTAAAACGGGATGCTCAGCGCCATGATGACCGCGAACACGCTCAGGTAGGTGAGTACGTCCCGGCCGTGCGACACGACGGCCGCCGCGCAAAAGAAGATGCAGCACGCGGCCGTTGCCGCCGGTCGCGGTGAGGATCTTCTCGGCTTTGAAAAACACGCCGCTGCCGATGACGATGCCGACGACGAGCGCGATCGCCGTCGGCAGACCGTATTTTTTCTGCAGATCGTTTCCAATGGCGTCTCCCTCCGCTGCGTGTGTGCAGAGAGATTTTACGCACCGCCGCCGGGAGAATCCAAGGGAAGTGCGCGCAGGATATGAAAAATGCCCATCCGGATCGCTCCGGATGGGCAAAATTCTGGCTTGTGGGATGCGTTACAGCGCGCACAGCACGATGCAGGCCTGCTCGCGTGTCGCGGTGGCGTACGGCTGGAAGCTGCCGTCCGGCATGCCGTTGATGACGCCGGCGCGGTGCAGCGCCTGCACGGCGGGCAGGGCGTAGGCCGCGACGCTGCCCTCGTCCGTGAAGGCAGTGACCGTCTTCTGGTCAAGCTGCACGCCGAAGTGCTGCGTGTAGTTATAGAGCATGACGGCCATGTCCTGACGCGAGATCGTCGTATTCGGATCAAACGTCGTGGCGCTCGTGCCGTTGACGATGCCGTTCGCGGCCGCCCAGTTGACGTAGGGCGCGTACCAGCTGCCTGCCGGCACATCGGCAAACGGGCCGGACGCATAGCCGGACACGTCCGCGTCGGCGAGCCGGGCGATCATGGTCACGAACTGCGCGCGCGTGACGTTCGCGGCCGGGGCAAAGGTCGTGGCGGTCATGCCGTTGATGACGCCGGCATCATACATTTCCTTGATGTACGAATAGCTCCAGCGGCTCTCGGCCACGTCCGTGAACGGCATGCCGGCGGGCTGATCCGGCGTGGTCGGCGCCGAGGTCACGTGGGAGAGATTGCCCATCAGGCTCAGGTAGAACTGGCGCAGGGCCGTTGTGCTCTGCGAGGACAGGTTGGGCACCGGCATACCGGCAATGAAGTTGCCGTGGTCATAGTGGCGCACGGGCATCACGTTCCACACGCCGGGCTGATAGCTGACGTTGGAGTAGCCGTCGCGCTGAATATAGCCGGTCTGGCCGCTCTTGGTCAGGCACTTGCCGGCGCTGTTGGTCGGGTACAGGGCCGAGACGGTGTTCACAAGGCCGTCGTTCGGCGCCCAGCTCTTGTCGATCTGGAAACCGCCGGCAGTCGTCTGGTTATAATAGCTGCACATCTGGTTTGCAAACGGCACGAACAGCGGCGTCATATCGGCGGCCGACGTGCGCTCGCCGGTGAGGGCGCTCTGGCGCGTCTTGTCGCCGGCGTAGGAGAAGTAGTACACATTCGGCTGGATCTCAATGTCGTCGTTGAGCTCCAGCGCGCGGTCGATCGTCAGGTCACGGAACACGTTGTCGTTGTGCGACAAAAAGTCCGAGTGCAGCACGCGGTCGAGCGCCTCAAGCACGGTCTCACCGTCCTTGCGGTAGAAGCCGAACTGCTCGAGCTGGAAGTCGTACACGCCCTTGAAGTCCGAGATACCGAGCAGCTTTGCCATGGTGGTCGAGACCTCGGCGGCGAACTGCGTCATGTCGCCGCAGCATTCGAGGAAGGTCGTGCCGTTGTGCGGGGCTGCCAGCGTCGTCAGCGAATAGACCCAGTCGGCCTTACCGCCCTGGAAAAACGGGGAGACCTCCGTGCCGTCGGCTTTGGCCGCAGCCTGCTCCTGCGCAGAGCCGTCGGCCAGAATGTCCAGAAACAGGCGGATCGTAGCGCCGCCGAAGCTGTGGCCGACGAGGTTGATCTTTTTGTCCGCGCTCCAGCCTTCAAACAGCGGCTTGCCATACGTCACGCCGTAGCGCGCGTGGCCGTATTCGGCCGCGTGGGCCGCTCCGTAGTCAACGGTCGTGCCGGTGAGCTGGGCATAGAGCTCGCACGCGCGATCCCACGCGCTCGAGAGCGGGCCGACGGAGGCGGCATAGCTCTCATAGCCCTTGCCCGTCAGGTACGGCATCAGGTCGCTCGTCAGACCCCAGTACGGAGTCACGGCGTAGATCTGGTCGCGTGTGCCCCAACCCATCAGGCCGTGGACGTAAACGGTCGGGTAGCGTTCGGCACCGGACTGCTGCGTGTTTGCGGCGGCGGCCGGCAGAAGCAGCAGGCTTCCGGCCATCACCAGCGCGAGCAGCAGACACAGAAACTTCTTGCTCTTTTTCATGGTATTGCGTACATTCCTTTCCGGCGCGCCGCAGCGCGCATTTATTTTTTGAGTATTATAATTCCAACCGCACCGGTTTGCAATCCGGGGAACGCAGAAGATTTTGTATCAGATTCGGATGGATGTGAGGTTTCTGGACACACGGCCGCATCTGTCGCACAACCGCGCGGACAGCTGTGCACAAATGCAAAAACGTCCCCCGGCCGAAGCCGGAAGACGTTTGCGTTCTGGTGCTCAGAGCGTGCACAGCACGGCGCAGGCCTGCTCGCGGGTCGCGGTGTCGTAGGGGCGGAAGCTGCCGTCCGGCATACCGTTGATGACGCCGGCGCGGTGCAGCGCCTGCACGGCGGGCAGGGCGTAGGCCGCGACGCTGCCCTCGTCCGTGAACGGGGCTGTGGTCTGCTCCGGAAGCGCGATGCCGTACTGCTGCGCATAACGGTAGAGCATGACGGCCATATCCTGCCGCGAGATCGCCGCGTTCGGATCGAAGGTCGTCTCGCTCGTGCCGTTGACGATCGCGTTCGCGGCCGCCCAGTTGACGTAGCGCGCATACCAGGCGTCGCCCGGCACGTCGGTGAATGGGCCGGACGCATAGGCGGACACGTCCGCGCTCTGCAGCAGGGCAAGCATCTTCACAAACTGCGCGCGCGTGACATTGCCGGCCGGCTCGAAGGTCGTCGGCGTCATGCCGTCGATCACGCCGGCTTCATACATCTCCCGGATGTACGGATAGCTCCAGCGGCTCTCGGCCACGTCCGTGAACGGGAAGCTGCCGCCGCTCGGCACGGTGGTATAGGTGTCGTAGATATCCTCCATGACGCCGCGGTAGAGCGCGTGCGTCTTGACGAGGCTGCCGTTGAGCATACCGCCGACGAACTGGATGTGGTCAAATGACTGCACGGGCATAACGTACCAGATGCCGGGCTTGAAATGGATGTTGGAGTAGCCGTCGTAATTCGTCCAGCCCTGCCTGCCGTCGCGCGTCAGGCAGGTGCCGTCGCTGTGGATGGGGTAGAAGGCGGATACGGTGTTGACCATGCCGTCGTTCGGCCGCCAGCTCTTGTCGATGTAGAAGCCGCCGGCGGTGTACTTGTCATAGTATTTGCCCATGTTGATCGCGCCGGGGTAGAACAGCGTCCACATCCTGGCCGACGGGACATAGTTGCCGGAGACCGGGTCCTGCACGGTCTGGTTGCCGGCGTAGGAGAAATAGTAGACGTTCGGCTCGATGCCGATGCCGTCGTTGATCTCGAGCGATCGGTCGATCGTCAGGTCGAGAAAAGCGTTGTCGTTGTGCGACATGAAGTCGGTGCTGAACACGCGCTGCAGCGTCTCGAGCACGGTCTCGTTCGGATCCTTGTAGATGCCGAACTGCTCGAGCTGGAAGTCATAGAGATTCTTGATCTCCGTGATGCCGAAGCCCTTGGCGAGCGTCTCGGCCAGATTTGTTGCCACGTCCATGATCGTGCCGTTGGACTCGATGAAGGTCGTGCCGTTGTGCGGCGCGGCGATCTCGGTCATGGAGTGCACCCAGCTGCGCTTGCCGCCGGTGAACAGCGGGCTCGGCGCAGTGCCGGCCGCCTTGGCCGCGGCAACTTCCTCGGCGCTGCCGTTGGCCATCAGCTCGAGGAACTGGCGCGTGGTCGCGCCGCCGAAGCTGTGGCCGACGAGGTTGACGGCGCGCTTCGTGCCCCAGCCGGCAAAGAGCGGCTGGTCATAGGTGATGCCGTAGCGTGCGTGGTCGTGCGCCGCAGCGTGCGCCGCGCCGTAGTCGACCGTCGTGCCGGTCAGTTGGGCATAGAGCTCGCACGCGCGGTCCCATGCGCTGGAGATCGGGCCGACGGTGGCCGAGTACGTCTCATAGCCGAGTGAGTTGAGGTAGCTTGTCAAGCTGCCGGTGGTCATGCCCCAGTAGGGCAGCACGGCGTTGATGCCGGCGCGCTGGCCCCAGCCCATCAGGCCGTGCACGAACACGACCGGGTCGTCCTTGCTGCTCGGGCAGGTCTGGTCTGCGGCCGCCGGAAAGACGCACAGGCTCGCGGCCAGAATGAGCGTCAGCAGCAGGCACAGAAAACGTTTGCTGTGTTTCATCATGTTTTCCCTCCAAAGTATATCAGTTTTCATGCTTTCTTATCATCACAAACTCCGCCGAATGACGTAAAACGGACGAAAGTCGGGGAATTGCGGTTGTGTATGTTATAGCACATAATCCAAAGGAAATCCTGTTTTTGTGCTTCGCGCACAGTTGCTGTATATTACTCTAATGTTTTACAACGCAGTTATAATGCATTGGGACTGCGAAAATTTCCAAACTGTGTCACTCGACAGGCGTGTGTGAGAAAAAGCAGGGAAGGATATTTTTGCATTTTTGTCTGTCATCATTCACAAAAATTCATAAATTCTGTATTTGGTTTCGGAAAATTCTACGAATATGGGCACAATCTTGCAAACTGCATAAAAACCGGCTCCTGACATTGTGAAGATTTGGACGACTTTGCGCACATTCATTCTGGCGGGGTCGCCCCGGTTTTGCTATAATAATAACGAAAAGAAATCGCCAAAAACCAGAACAGATGGAGGTAATGGAATGAGCAAAAAGTATCTGTATTATTTCAGCGAAGGCAGCCAGGCGTTCGGCGGCGACAAGACCGCGATGCGCAACATTCTCGGCGGCAAGGGCTCCGGCCTTGCGGAGATGACCGCGGCCGGTATGCCGGTGCCGCAGGGCTTCACGATCACGACCGAGGCCTGCACGCAGTACTACGCGGACGGCCGCCAGATCAATGCGGAGATCCAGGCGGACATTTTCGCGCACGTTAAGGGTCTGGAGGAGCTGACCGGCAAAAAGCTCGGCGACGTGGAAAACCCGCTGCTGGTGTCCGTGCGCTCCGGCGCGCGCCAGTCCATGCCCGGCATGATGGACACCATCCTCAACCTCGGCCTGAACGACGCATCCGTCGAGGGCCTGGCCAAAAAGACCGGCAACCCCCGCTTCGCTTACGACAGCTACCGCCGCTTCGTGCAGATGTTTGCGGACGTCGTCATGGGCGTGTCCAAGAGCCTGTTTGAGGAAGAGATCGACAAGATGAAGGCCGCCAAGGGCGTCACGAACGACGTCGATCTGGACGCCGATGATCTCAAGCAGCTCGTCGTCATCTTCAAGAAGATCTATGAGGACAACGAGCACAAGCCCTTCCCGCAGGACCCGAACGAGCAGCTCATCGAGGCGGTCAAGGCCGTGTTCCGCAGCTGGGATAACCCGCGCGCGAACGTCTACCGCAAGATGAACGAGATCCCTTATGAGTGGGGCACCGCCGTCAACGTCCAGCAGATGGCGTTCGGCAACTCCGGCGACCGTTCCGGCACGGGCGTGGCCTTCACGCGCGACCCGGCCACGGGCGCGAAGCGGCTCATGGGCGAGTACCTCATCAACGCGCAGGGCGAGGACGTCGTCGCCGGCGTGCGCACGCCGAGTCCGATCAGCCACCTGCAGGATCAGATGCCGGAGGTGTATGACGAGTTCGTCGCCATCGCCAACCGGCTCGAGCACTACTTTCAGGATATGCAGGACATGGAGTTCACCATCGAGGACGGTAAGCTCTACATGCTCCAGACCCGCAACGGCAAGCGCACCGCGCAGGCGGCGCTGCAGATCGCGTGCGACCTCGTCGACGAGGGCATGATCACCGAGCGCGAGGCCGTGCTGCGCGTTGAGCCCAAGCAGCTCGATACGCTCCTGCACCCGCAGTTTGACGCCGAGGCGCTCAAAAAAGCCGACGCCATCGGCAAGGGCCTTGCCGCGTCCCCCGGCTCTGCCTGCGGCCAGATCGTATTCTCCGCCGAGGAGGCCGAGGAAGCCGTCAAGAGCAAGACCATGCCGAAGGTCGTGCTCGTCCGTCTTGAGACCAGCCCCGAGGACATCGTGGGCATGCAGGTCTCGCAGGGCATCCTGACCGTGCGCGGCGGCATGACCAGCCACGCGGCCGTCGTCGCCCGCGGCATGGGCACGTGCTGCGTCTCTGGCTGCGGCAACGACAACACCGTCCACATCAGCTATGCGGATAAAGTTTTTGAGATCAACGGCCACCGCTTCACGGAGGGCGACTGGATCTCCCTCGACGGCAGCACCGGCAACATCTACGCCGGCCAGATCCCGACCGTCGCCGCCACCGGCAACAAGAACTTCAACCGCCTCATGGGCTGGGCCGACGCGGCCCGCCGCCTGAACGTTGAGGCCAACGCCGACAACCCGCGCGATGCGCAGCAGGCGGTCGATCTCGGCGCCGAGGGCATCGGTCTGTGCCGCACCGAGCATATGTTCTTTGCCGAGGACCGCATCAAGGCCGTCCGCGAGATGATCTGTGCCCGCACCGTCGAGGCGCGCAAGGTCGCGCTGGCGAAGGTCGAGCCGTTCCAGCAGGGTGACTTTGAGGCCATGTACCGCATCATGGGCACGCGCCCGATGACCATCCGCTATCTCGATCCCCCGCTGCACGAGTTCCTGCCCACCCAGAAGGCGGACATTGAGGAACTGGCGCAGGAGATGGGCATGACGTTTGACGAGCTGCAGGATGTCGTCGTGTCCCTGCACGAGTTCAACCCCATGATGGGCCACCGCGGCTGCCGCCTGTGCGTCACCTATCCGGAGATCGCCGAGATGCAGACCAACGCCGTCATCAAAGCGGCGCTCAAGGTCAGCGCCGAGACCGGCACGATGATCACGCCGTACATCATGATCCCGCTGGTCGGCGAGCGTAAGGAGCTCAAGTTCATCAAGGACATCGTTGTCCGCACGGCGGACGCGCTGATTAAAGATGCAGGCGTGGACATGAAGTACCACGTCGGCACGATGATCGAGATCCCGCGCGCCGCGCTCACGGCCGACGAGATCGCCAAGGAGGCGGACTTCTTCAGCTTCGGCACGAACGACCTGACGCAGATGACCTTCGGCTTCAGCCGCGACGACGCCGCGAAGTTCCTCGGCGCGTACTACGATACGAAGATTTACGAGAACGACCCGTTCCAGCACCTGGACGTCAACGGCGTCGGCAAGCTCGTGGAGATGGCCTGCAAGCTTGGCCGCCAGACGAATCCGGACCTCGAGCTCGGCATCTGCGGCGAGCACGGCGGCGACCCGTCGTCCATCGCGTTCTGCCACAAGGTCGGCCTGGACTACGTGTCCTGTTCGCCGTTCCGCGTGCCCATCGCCCGCCTCGCCGCCGCACAGGCTGCGATTCGCGAGGAACAGTGACCCGGCGCTTTGCGCGCACCAATCGCAGCCCCGCTTCAAACGGCCGCATTCCCAAATTGGGAATGCGGCCGTTTTTCGTATAGCGAAAACCACTCGCTAGGCGAGTGGTTCAAAAAAAGCCTTGAGGCGATCATGAAGACAAAAAACTCCTTTTGCTTTAGAATGAGCGTGCGGTCTGCCAACTGCACGAAAAAGCAAAAGGAGGTCATTACATGTCGGTGTCCAGTTTTATGGGGTACTTGAAAGGAAAGAGCAGTCTGATGATATACGAGAAATACCCGGAACTGAAGTATAAGTATAGAAATAGGGAGTTCTGGTGCAGAGAATACTACGTGGATACCGTCGGCAAAAATGCAAAGGTGCAGACGATTGTGAGGAGGTTGACGGCTTTGTCGTGAAAGAGCGCGTCCGAAATTTTGCAGCTCAGATGGTTGATGCCGATGACAAACACAAAGTTCATGACGAAATTGAGCGCCGGATCCGCACGAAAGAGCATCAGGATGCAGTCATACAGCATCAGACCGAGCTGATGCGGATAGCGGTATATATATCCGCCTTTTTGCAACATGGAGCAGTCGCCGAGCCGGAACGCCTTTGCGGCATTGAAGACTGATTTGGCGTCTGCGCGCAGCGTGGTATCTACGTTCAGGATCAGGTAGAGGGCGGCGACCGCATAGAGCGCCGTCAGCAGGCAAAACAGCTTTTTTCCTCGATGCTGCGCACCGGAAATCGGCCGCGCACAAAAGCGGCCGCGACGATCAGGACGGCCCAGACGACAAGCACAAGCAGGCTGAATTTCAGACTGCCGGAAATGGTCGTTACCTCATGTGCGGTACAGCTTACTTCGGATTGGTACAGCACGTTGAGCAAAAAGACCAGTACCGTGAACAGACAGGCCAGCACCGTCATAATGCCGTGGCTCAGACGATACAATCTGTTGGGCATGGCAGTGATCCTCCGGTCATGCAGGATGAGCCCCGAATGGGGAGGATGCAAAATATTGGATTTTATTATATCACTTCATGCCGGCGATGTAAATTTCTTTACATCGCCATTGCAAATGCGGCCGGCGCGCCCCGTGCGGGGCGCGCCGGCTGCATGGATCATGCCTGCGGATTTTTTTTGCTGTGCGCCGCCGCGAACCGGCGCGACGGCCGGTAGATGAGCAGCGCGATGAAGATGAGCACCGCCGTGGTCGCAAGACTGATCGGATACACGAGCATGATCGACCGGAACGTGTGGTGCAGCGGGAACACGGTGTTGATCCACACGATGCGCACGCCGCACACGCCGAAGAGCGTCAGGATCGCCGGAACGAGCGAGATGCCGAAGCCGCGCAGGTAGCCGGACAGGATCTCATACGTCAGCGTGAAGATATACGATCCGAAGAGAATGAGCAGCCGGCTGTAGCCGATCTCAATGACCTGCGGGTCGTTGTTGAAAATGGCCAGCAGATACTTGCCCGTCAGCAGCACGATCACGATGGCGATGGCCGAGGCGATGATGTCCTCGCCGAGGGACAGAAGCATGGTTTTTTTGCAGCGGTCGATCTTGCCGGCGCCGTAGTTCTGGCCGACAAAGGTCGTGCACGCCTGGCTGAAGGAGTTGAGCACGTCATAGGCGATGATCTCGATGTTGAACGCGGCGCTCGAGGCGGCCATGACGACGGTGCCGAGGCTGTTGATGGCCGACTGGATGATGATGTTCGACACCGAGAAGATTGCGCTCTGAATACCGGCCGGCAGACCGATGCGCATGATCTTGCGGAAGATGGCGGGGTCGATGCGCAGCTGCTTCAGCTCCACGCGCACCAGATCGCCGTGCAGCAGGCGGCGCAGCAGCAGCACGGAACTGACCGCGTTGGAGAGCACCGTTGCGATGGCAACGCCGTTGACGTTCATCTTGAGCACGATGACGAAAAACAGGTTGAGGATCACGTTTAGGACGCCGGAGACCGTCAGCGCGATGAGCGGCACCTTCGTGTCGCCGACGCTGCGGAAGATGGCGGCCTCGAAGTTATACAGCAAAATGACCGGCATGCCCAGCAGGTAGATGCGCAGGTACGCGAGCGCGAGCGGGTACACATCGTCCGGCACGTTGAGCAGGCCCATGAGCCCGGCCGCGATGAACTGGCCGAAGATCGCTACGATCACGCCGCCGATGAGGGCCGTGACGATGGAGGTATGCACGGCGCGGTGCACGGTCTCGCGGTCGCCGCGGCCGATGGCGTTGGCGATGACGACGTTCGCACCGAGCGCGATGCCGATGAACAGATTCAGCAGCAGGCCGATGACCGGGCTGTTGGCGCCGACGGCAGCCACGGCGGCCGTGCGCATATCGCCCGTGAAATTGCCGACGACGGCGATGTCGGCCGCGTTGAACAGCTGCCCGAGGATGCCGGTCGCGGCGACGGGCAGGGCATAGCGCGGGAGTTTATTCCAGATCGGGCCGTTGAGCATGTCCAGATGCTGCGGCTTGGTCGCTGTCTGCATAGATCTTCTCACCTTTTCTTACAAATGGGTAAAGTTCCAAGGCCCTATGATATGCCAAAGGCGGCACGGATGCAAGAGCAAAAATATACAATTTCTTAGCGGCCGCTTCCGCTGCGATGCAGCAGAAAAACGCCCGGGAAAACGCAGCTGCGTTTGTCCGGGCGCTGTTTTTTCCCGAAGGAGGACTGCGGACGGTGTCCGCCGCTTATTCCGCGCTCTTGAGTGCTTCATCCATGGGGATCTTCCGGATGCGGCGGAAATCGAAGATCGTCACGATGGCGTAGCCGAGGAGCACGAACACGAACATCTTGACATATCCGGCCGGCTCCATGTGGAAGGCGAACCAGCCGCTGTAGGAGAACATGATCTCCCGCCAGGCCAGCTTCATGGCGGCGGCGCCGAGCCAGACGCTGACGGCGTCGATGAGCACGAGCACGATCGTCGTCGACAGCAGGTACAGCCGCGCGATCTCCCGGTTTTCATAGCCGAGGATCTTCACCATGGAGATGGCGTTTTCATTCTTTTCAATGATGAGCTTGGTCAGCAGGTAGATCAGTACGGCCGACAACAGCACGCACAGGTACTGGAAATAGGTCATGTAGGAGCCCATCGAGTGGTCGAGCTGATCGGCCATCTTCGTGATGTCGCGCTCGGTGATGACGGTCGCAACGTTGTCCTCGTCAATATCCAGCGGCGCGTCCGAGAGATAGGCGCCGACCTCGATGTTCTCCTTGACGTTCAGGTTGGCGATCAGGTTATAGAGCTGAAAGACGTAGCCCAGGTGCTTGCGGCGGTACTGCGTGAGCGCTTTCTCGCCCATGTCCTCGAGCTTGTCGCCGCCGATGGAGATGAAGCCCGCGTCGGCGCTGTCGATCCCGCCGATGATGTTCAGCAGGGTGGACTTGCCCGAGCCGGAAGGGCCGAGCAGGACGCAGATCTCGCCGCGCGCGACCGAAAACGTCATCCCACGCAGGACCTCCTGCCGGGTCTCACCGCTGCCGTAGCCCTTTTTCAGGTCCACGATCTCCAGAAATTTGTTTTCTTCTGCCATGACATCCTCTTTCTATGCAAGCGCGCCGGGATGCGGAGGGAAGCGGCGTGTTGTCATGTGGTATTTCGTTAGATACATCTAACCAATGTTTATAGTTAGAGTAAACTAACCTGAGAAAGAGCATAGCATATCCGCCCGCGGATGGCAAGCCCCAAAATGGCAGAAAAATGGGCAGGCACCGTGCCCGGTGTCTGCCCATGACGGAGGGGTCAGTTGATCTTGAGCGTCTCCCAGAGACTGTTGACATAGGTCAGCGTGTCCTGGTCGAGGTTGCGGTAGGCGCTGCGGTTGTATGCATCGCGGAACGAGCCGATGTCGGGGTAGAGGATGGCCATCGTGTCCTCGCCCATGTCGTCGATATACTCCGGGTCGTCATACACGAGCCGGTTCGGCGAGGCGTAGTAGATATACTCGGCGTTGGCCACGGCGGCCTCGCGGCTGAGCATGAAGTTGATGAAGCACTCGGCCAGCTCCTGATCCCGGCAGCTTGTCGGGATGCACATGGCGTCAATGAAGTAGTTCGTGTTCTCGGGGTAGTAAAACTGCAGATCCACGCTGTCGGCCTGTGCGTCGCACATCGTGAAGTAGTCGCCTGCGTAGTAGGCGGCCACGGCGGCCTCGCCGGACTCCATCATGTTGTAGATCTCATCCATGACGTAGCTCTTGACGAGCGGGCGCTGGTCGACGAGTGCCTGCAGTGCCTGCTGCCAGTCGGCGTGGTCGGTCGTGTTGACGTCGATGCCGGCGCGGTACATGGCCGTGCCGAGCGCGTCGCGCGCGTTGTTGAACTGCAGGATGTTGCCGGCGTATTTCGGGTTCCACATCAGATCCCAGCTGCCGGTGTCGGCCTCGTCCACGACATTGGCGTTGTAGATCACGCCCACGATGCCGTAGGTGTACGGAACGGTGTAGGTGTCGTCGGGGTCATAGTACAGGCCGCGGAAGTCCTCGGAGATATACTGATAGTTCGGGATGTTGTCGTAGTTGAGCGGCAGGAGCATATCCTCGGCTTCCATGCGCGCGATCATGTAGTCCGACGGGATGACAACGTCGTAGCTCACGGCGCCGCTCTTGAGCTTGGCATACATGTCCTCGTTGCTGGCGTAGGTGTCATAGTTGACCTTGACGGGCACGCCGTAGGTCGCCTTGTACCAGTCCTCGAACGCGGCGATGGTGTCGAGCGAATCGTCCGAGCCGTCGGAGATATATTCGCCCCAGTTGTAGACGTTGAGCACGCGCGTCTCCTGCCGGCTGCTGTAGATGCTGATGCCGGCGATGAGCAGCGCGGCGGCGGTAAGGATGCCCACGGCGGCGCGCACGGGGCGGCGGCCGCTGCCGCTGCGCTTGGCGCGGGCGGGCTTGCCCGCGCGCTTGGCACGGCGGGCGTCGCGGATGCGCTGCGTGTCGTCCTCGTCGACGAGGTTCGTCAGCAGCAGCAGCGCGAGAATGACGAAGAAGATGATCGTCGCCAGGGCGTACATTTTCGGCGTGACGGTCTTTTTCGTCATGTTGTAGATGCGGATCGGGAGCGTCTGGAAGCCGCTGCCCTGCGTGAAGTAGCTGATGACGAAGTCATCGAGCGAGAGCGTGAAGGCCATGATCATGCCGGTGATGATGCCGGGCAGGATCTCCGGCACTTCCACGCGGAAAAACGCACGCACCGGCGTGCAGCCGAGATCCATCGCGGCCTCGGGCAGCGAGCGGTCCATCTGCTGCAGCTTCGGCAGCACCTGCATGATGACATACGGCAGGCAGAACGTGATGTGCGCCGCGAGCATCGACCAGAAGCCGAGACTCGTGGACGCGCCGAGCAGACGGCCGAAGAACACGAACATGAGCATCAGCGAAATGCCGGTGATGATGTCCGGATTCATCATGGGGATGTCGGTCGCCGTGTCGAGCGCGGCGCGCAGATATTTGTTGCGCATCCGGTTCATGCCCACGGCGGCAGCCGTGCCCATCGCGGTCGACACGAGCGATGCGACCACGGCGAGGATGAGCGTGTTTTTGAGCGCGTTGAGCGTTTCCCCGTCGCGGAACAGCTCCTGATACCATTTTAATGAGAAGCCGGAGAACACCGACAGGCTCTTGGCCTCGTTGAACGAGAATACCAGCAGGATCACGATCGGCGCGAACAGGAACACGAAGATGAGGGCGGTATAGATCTTAGCAGCTCGTTTCATGTCACACACCTCCGTAGACGCGCTTGTTCGTGCCGCGCTTCATCAGGGCCATGGCGGCCAGCAGGATCAGCATGAGGATGAAGGCGATGGCGGCGGCAAAGTGCAGGTTATTGGCCACGTACTGCCCCTCGATCGCGTCGCCGATAAGGAAGAACTTGCCGTTGCCGAGTTTCTGCGAGATATAAAAGGTGCTGATCGACGGGATGAGCACCATCGTGATGCCGGACATGACGCCCGGCAGGCTCAGCGGGAAGATGACCCGCCGCAGCACGCCGAGACTGTTGCAGCCGAGGTCGCGTGCGGCCTCGATCAGGCGCGTGTCCATCTTGGCCATGACCGAGTAGATCGGCAGGATCATATACGGGAAGTAGTCGTACACCATGCCGACGACGACGGCGCCCTCGGTGCCGATGATGTGCGCCTGGCCGAGGTGCAGCGCGGAAAAGAGCATGTTGAGCAGGCCAGAGTCCTGCAGGATGGTCATCCACGCGTAGGTGCGGATGAGGAAGTTCATCCACATCGGGATCATGACGAGCGTGATGATCGTCTTCTGCGTGCGCGGGGCGGCGCGGGCGATGATATACGCGATGGGGTAGCCCATGAGCAGGCAGATCGCTGTGGAGATGACGGCCAGCTTCACCGAGCGCCAGAAGATGAGCAGGTACGTGTGCACCTCGCGCGCAGCGCCGCTGTCGTCGGTGATCGTGCTCACGGCGGTGAAAAACTTCGTCAGGTTTTCGGTCGTGAACCGGAAGCTCTCGTCCGTGAACGCATAGTAGGCCACGAACACGAGCGGCACGGCCACGAAGATGACCGCCCACACGGAATACGGTGCGAGCGCCAGACGATGCGCCAGCGAGGCGCGGCGGTTTTCGGAATGGATGCGCTTGTTCATTCGTCCGGCTCGCTTTCCGCGTCCGAGAGCTCGTCCAGCTCGTTGCTGAACGAGGAGTAGTCGCCGTACATGCCCGAATACTCGGACTTTTTCATGATGTGGATGGCGTCCGGCTCGATATACAGGCCGACCTCCGCGCCCTCGTCAACGTAGTCCGTCGTCTGGATCATCCACTTGAAGCCGTTGATGTCGATGATGATCTCATAGTGCACGCCCATGAACGTGACGGACGTGACCGTGCCGCGCAGCATGCCCTTTTCGATGGGCACGATGTCCACATCTTCGGGGCGGATGACGACGTCCACGTTCTCGTTTTTGGCAAAGCCCTTGTCCACGCATGTGAACGTATGGCCCGAGAACGTCACGCGGAAGTCCTGCCGCATAATGCCGTCGACAATGTTGCTCTCGCCGATGAAATCCGCCACGAAAGCATTCTGCGGCTCATTATAAATATCAAGCGGCGTGCCGATCTGCTGGATCTTGCCCTCGGACATGACGACGATCGTGTCGGACATGCTCAGCGCTTCTTCCTGATCGTGCGTGACGAACACGAACGTGATGCCGGTGGCCTTCTGGATGTTCTTGAGCTCCTGCTGCATGTCCTTGCGCAGCTTCAGGTCGAGCGCGGCGAGCGGCTCGTCGAGCAGCAGCACGCGCGGCCGGCTCACGAGCGCGCGCGCAATGGCGACGCGCTGCTGCTGTCCGCCGGACAGGCGCGTGACGTTGCGGCGCTCGAAGCCCGTGAGCTTGACGAGCGCGAGCATCTCGTTGACCTTCTGCTCGATCTCGTTGCGCGGCAGCTTCTGCTCGCGCAGCGGAAACGCCACGTTTTCGAACACGTTCAGGTGGGGGAAGAGTGCGTAGCGCTGGAAAACGGTGTTGATGTTGCGCTTGTGCGGCGGAATGTCGTTGATGCGCTCACCGAGAAAGAGGATGTCGCCCTGATCCGGCGTTTCAAAGCCGCCGATCATGCGCAGGGTCGTGGTCTTGCCGCAGCCGGACGGGCCGAGCAGCGTCAGAAATTCGTTGTCGTAAATGTCGAGGTTGATGCTGTCGAGAACGGTCTCGCCGTCAAACTGTTTGCTGACGTTGCGGAGTTCAATGACTTTTTTCATGGCTGTGTTTCCCCCTTGTGCACAAAAAACGCCGCTGCAGGTCAGCAGCGGCGCTTGTGAACAAACATATGCCATTGGGCGCGCAGCGGCCGTCCGCGGCCCGTGCGCACCGTTCCCAACAGGATGTTGTGTCTTGAGAGTCTATATAGCAAAGATTACTTTTACTACTCTTATTGACCATTTCACAAGTTTGGATGCTGAAAGCAGCCTGGTTTTAAGTGACCAACTTATAAAACTCGAGCTTTTAACTCAATCAATAAGGCAACAGAAGTTGCCACCGCACGCGGTGCGGTTTGCGGCATTCGACCCGGCTGTCCGTATGGCCTTGGCCGGCGCGCGGGGCGCGGCGGCGGTCGCATCTTGCTTCGGAAAGACTCTAGGCATCATTCCAATTGAGACGCTTCATTGTAGCAAGATTTGCACGTCCTGTCAATCACTTTTCGACAAGAATCGCACTTGCCGTCCGTACCTGCACTGAGGGCGGCAGAGCGACTTTGCAAGATGGTTTACATAATTATATTTTACTGCAGGAAAAGATCGTCAAGCAAAAAACGCAGCCACATTTTCGCTGAAAAATCAGTGTCCGCACAGGTGAAACGTTTGTCTGTTCCTTACGGAAAATGATTTACATAATTCCAAGTTCTTCGACATTTTTGTGCGTACGTTATGAAAAGTTGACAAAAACGGATGTGGATATTTGTCATTAATTTCACTTGAAAGATTCCGGGTGGCGCGCTATCATAACATTAGCGGTATGTTTACACTTTGTTCTTAGCTTGTTCATGAAATTGGTGAAATCATACCATGAAAATTTTGCATCAAACAGGGAGGACGGCGTATGACCCGCGAGGAAGCGCTCGACAAACTGTGCCACAGTTATTCGGGATATTTTGATGTTGTGCGCCACGAGGAACCGAAGGGTTATCTCGTCGCAGAGGCCGGGCTGCACATCCACTCCGAGAAGTATGTGCTGGTCAAGGCCGCCAAGCTCTGGGAAGCGGACAACAACGAATATGTCTACATTTTCTCGGTCCCTGTGCTCACGAAGGAGATCTTCGAGCAGTGCCGCGAGCAGGCGCGTGCCGACGGCATGCAGCGGATCGAGCCGGGCCCGAATCATATGTGCTCTTATATCACGGCGATCTTCTTGTGTGACACCTGTGAGCCGGATGCGCTGCGCGCCCTGCGCCGCACGCGTATTTATAAGAGCTTCAAACTGGCGTTCCACGGCTGGATGGATTACCACACCGGCGTCGTGGAGCTCAGCACCGGCAAAACGGCTGCCAATGGCAGCGGACGCAGTACAGCACAGTTGTTGAAGACAACACTGTTTAAGAATATGAAAGAAGGGAGTTAATTCAATGAATGCTGCTGTAATTCTGATTGTTGGCATTGTCATTCTCGCCCTGGGCTACGTTTTCTACGGCGGATGGCTGTCCAAACAGTGGGGCATCGACCCGTCCCGCTCGACGCCGGCTCACGAGCTGGAAGACGGCATGGACTACTGCCCTGCAAAGGCCCCTGTTTTGATGGGTCACCACTTCTCCTCCATCGCGGGCGCCGGCCCGATCAACGGCCCGATCCAGGCCGCTGTTTTCGGCTGGGTTCCGGTGCTGCTGTGGGTTCTCATCGGCGGCATCTTCTTCGGTGGTGTGCATGACTACGGCGCGCTGTTTGCCTCTGTCCGCAATGACGGCCAGTCCATCGGCACCGTTGTCGAGACCAGCATCAGCAAGAAGGCCAAGCGCCTGTTCCTCATCTTCTCTTACCTGACCCTGATCCTGGTCGTGGCCGCGTTCGCGTCCATCGTTGCCAACACGTTCAAGGCCACCTATGTGGATGGTGTTGTGGATATGGCGGCTTCCGCGGCCAACGCCACGACGGCGATCATCTCGCTGCTGTTCATCGTCCTGGCCATCTTCTTCGGTTTCTTTGTGTACCGCAGAAATGCGCCGATCGGCGTGTCCACGATCATCGGTGTTGTGGCCATTGCCTTGGTGATGTGGCTTGGCATCAAGTGGCATCCGATCTACCTGAGCTACCAGACCTGGATGATCATCTGCGGCATCTACATTCTGGTCGCTTCCGTCACGCCTGTTTGGATCCTGCTCCAGCCGCGTGACTACCTCAGCTCGTTCCTGCTGTACGCGATGATGATCCTCGCGATCGTCGGTGTCATTGGCTGCCACCCGACGCTGGATATGCCTGCGTTCACCGGCTTCAAAGACACCATCGCCCCGACGGGCAGCTCCCTTGGCTATATGTTCCCGGCTCTGTTCGTCACCATTGCCTGCGGTGCCATCTCCGGCTTCCACTCCCTCGTTGGTTCCGGCACGACGGCCAAGCAGCTCAACAATGAGAAGGACGCACAGCCCATCGCCTACGGCGGCATGCTCATTGAGTGTGTGCTCGCGCTCGTCTCCCTGTGCGCGGTTGCGTACATCTGGCAGGATTACAAAGCCGGCACGACTGTCACCCCGACCGTCGTGTTCGCGACCGGCCTGTCCCAGATGCTCGGCAAGATCTTCGGCTCCGGCGCCGTGTCCGTCACCTACACGCTGATGGTCCTGGCCGTGTCCGTGTTCTGCCTGACCTCTCTGGATACCGCGACCCGTCTGGCTCGCTACATGTTCCAGGAATTCTGGCTCAAGCCCGGTGAGAAGGCCGGCGATCCGACCGTGACCGGCGCTCGCAAGGTCCTCTGCAATCCGTACGTCTCCACCGCGATCACCGTCGTGCTCGGCATTGCCCTTGGCATGACCGGTTACGCAAAGATCTGGCCCCTGTTCGGCGCTGCCAACCAGCTCCTGGCCGGCCTCGGCCTGCTGGCCGTCGCCGCATGGCTCGGCAAGATGGGCAGAAACAACAAGATGTTCTACTTCCCGATGATCTTCATGATCCTCGTGACGCTGACGTCTCTGGTCTTCACCATCAAGTCCCAGATCACTGCGATCATCGCCGGCGGCACCGGCCTTGCATGGTGCTACATCCGCGCGATCCTGGCCATCCTGCTGGTCATCCTTGCCATTGACCTCGTCGTCGAGGGCAGCAAGGCACTCGCAGCGCAGGCCAAGGCGAAGAAGGCTGCCTGATTCGGCGCCAACCAGCCAAAACGCAAACCATATAAAGAGCACGCTGCTTTGGCAGCGTGCTCTTTTTGCTGTCTATCGTCAAGATGCGGCAGGGAAACGGATAAAGTGTCGCTAGGGAGCTCGAGGGGACAAGGCCCGCCTCGAATGCGATCCGGTCTTTTTTATGACCGGTGAAACCGGTCAAAATAGGTTTATCGCGGCCGTTCGAAAGATGCGGCAGGGAAACGGATAAAGCGTCGCTAGGGAGCTCGAGGGGACAAGGCCCGCCTCGAATGAGATCGGGTCTTTTTTATGACCGGTGAAATCGGTCAAAAAAAAGACCCCGACTTCCGTCAGGGCCAAGACATCCGCTCCGGCGGGGAGGAATCTCTCTGTCTGCCGTGAGCATACCACGCTGCGCCGCGCCGTGCAAGGCACAAATGTTTCCACCCGGCACATTTGCGGTTGCAAACGGCGTGAAAACATGGCATACTGTAAACAACTTTGCGCAGGGAGGTGCAGACCGTGAAACGCAGTGAGGAACGGGAACAGAACATCCGGCGGGTGATCCACACGGCGCAGACGCTGTTCATCGCAGACGGCATCGCCGCGACGCCCATCAGCCGCATCGCCGAGGCGGCCGGCCTGACGCCGACGTCGCTGTACCGCTATTTCCGCAACAAGGACGCGCTCGTGTTTGCCGCCTGGCGCGACGCATTGGCTACGTTTTTTACTGATTTTATGGAGCAGTACAAGCGAGAGTCCGCAGCGTGTACGACGGGGTATGAAAAGTTCGTCGTCTGCATGCACATTTACTTCCGCATTTATGATGACCAGCCGGAGTGGTACGACTACACGCGCGAGATGTTTTCGGCCTATTCCGAGAAGAACACCGGCAGCGACGTCAACAATGTGTTCTGGAAGTACTACGACAAGGAGATCCCCGTCCCGGCGCTCAAGGCCCTGCGCGAAGGCGTGGCCGACGGCTCGATCCGCCCGGACGTGAATATTTACGCGGTGTATCAGTGTCTGCTCAACGCTTATACCGGTACGACGATCTATGAGAACGTGTCCTTCGGCGTTTCTCCGGTCGATGTCGTCCAGTTTACCGGCGAGCTGCTCGTGAGCTATATCAAGAATGAACCAGACGCCTCCGTACTGGCAGGAAAACGTGAAAAGGCACCAGATATGTAACAAATGATACGGTACGGACGTGCCAATTTGATAAGATGTGAGAAGAAGCAGCAAGTTTCTTTTTTTGCGCATATATGTTAGTGACGCTAACATATCATTCCAAAACGGCGGAGGTGTGCAGCACGGATAAAAACAAACGTTCCTATGACTTTACGGTGTGCCTGCCGTTCTGGGATTCGCTGACGGGCTCTCAGCAGCAGATGCTGCGCCTGAATACGATCGTCCGCTCGTACCGCGCGGGGGACGACGTGATCTTTTCCATGCCGGAAAAAAACGGCCTGTTTCTCGTGCTCTCCGGCGGAGTGCGTGTGTTTATTGCGACGGACACCGGCCGCGAGATCACGCTCATGTCGATCGTCAGCGGCGGCTGCTGCATGCTCAATACGCTCGACAGTGCAGCGCCTGGTGACACGGTCCCCATCCTGCAGGCGACCAGCGACGCCGTGTTTGCCTACATCAACATTGTGGCCCTGCGCCCGCTGTGCGCGGAATCGCCGGTCGTGCAGCAGTTTTTGCAGTGCACGCAGGCGCGCAATGTCCAGACGGTGCTCAATAACATAGAGTATTATTTTTTCCATCCTCTGCGCAGCTGCATCGCCCGCGTCGTGCTCGAAAAGGCCGATGCACACCCCGAGGACGGCTTTGCGCGCATCACCCACGAGGAGATCTCCCACCACCTCGGCACCACGCGCGAGGTCATCAGCAGGGAGCTGGAGGGGATGCGTCAGATGGGCCTTCTGCGCACCGGCCGCGGCAAGATCTATGTGCTCGACCGCCCTGCGCTGGAGGGCATGGCCAACTTGTAGGGCACACTTGACGACCATATATGTCCAAACTGGAAGCTGTCAAAAAGCGAATTTCGCTTTTTGACAGCTTCCTTTTGTACCATTTGACGCATTTTGGCTGAACATTCGGCGAAAAACGGTCAAAATGCACAATCGCAAATCGCCAATTTAGTGACATTCAACGAAACCAAATGGTTATGTTTAATTATCGCCATTTGCGTAACAAATGGTGCAGTAAAGATGGCGAAATTCGCTATATTGATAATTGTCAAACGAAGCTGCTTCTTTTTTTTTGGAGGCAAGTGTTAGTGACCATAACAGAAGAAACTCGTGCAGCGGACTGCACAAAAAATACGGAAAACACATCATGAATGGGAGGTACACAGAATGTATTACAGCAGCGGTAACTACGAGGCGTTTGCAACGCCGAAAAAACCCGAAGGCATCGACAACAAGTCGGCATATGTCGTCGGCACCGGCCTGGCCGGTCTGGCGGCGGCCTGCTTCCTGATCCGCGATGCACAGATGCCCGGCGAGCACATCACGCTCTTTGAGCACCTGCCGGTGGCCGGCGGCTCCTGCGACGGCATCTACGACGCGACCAAGGGCTTCATCATGCGCGGCGGCCGTGAGATGGATAACCACTTCGAGTGCATGTGGGATCTGTTCAAGTCCATCCCGTCGATCGTGAACCCGGGCGAGACGGTCTTCTCCGAGTACTACTACCTCAACAAGGAAGACCCGAACTTCTCCCTGTGCCGTGTCACCGAGAAGCAGGGCCAGGACGCCCACACCGACCGTAAGTACGGCCTGACGCCCGGCGCCGCTACCCAGCTGCTGAAGCTGTTCATGGCGACCAACAAGTCCCTCGAGGACAAGAAGATCGATGACGTGTTCGACGATGAGTTCTACGCCACGAACTTCTGGACCTACTGGCAGACCATGTTCGCGTTCGAGAAGTGGCACAGCGCCCTCGAGATGAAGCTCTACCTGCAGCGCTACATCCACCACATCGACGGCCTGCCGGATCTGAGCGCGCTGCGTTTCACCCGCTACAACCAGTATGAGTCCATGATCCTCCCGATGTGCAAATACATTACCGACCACGGCGGAAAGGTCCTCTTCGACACCACGGTCACGAACATCGTCTGCGACTGCACCGAGGATAAGAAGGTCGCCAAGAAGATCGAGTACACCCAGGGCGGCGTGGAAAAGGTCATCGAGCTGACTGAGAACGATCTCGTCATCTGCACGAATGGCTGCCAGGGCGATGCGTCCGCTTACGGCGATCAGACGCACGCTCCGGTCATCAAGGTCAAGAACGGCGAAGGCCCGTCCATCGAGATGTGGAAGAAGCTCGCCGCGCAGGATCCGGCGTTCGGCCATCCCGAGAAGTTCTTCAAGGACATCAAGGAGACCAGCTGGGAGTCCTGGACCGTCGACACGGCCAACAAGCAGATCCTCGACGCCATCCAGAAGATCTGCAAGCGTGACCCGCTGTCCGGCAAGGTCGTTACCGGCGGCATCGTCACCTGCCGCGATTCGAGCTGGCTCGTCAGCTGGACCATCAACCGTCAGGGCCAGTTCCAGGAGCAGCCGAAGGATCACTGCCTGATCTGGGTCTACGGTCTCAACTGCTGGGACGACAAGGGCGACTTCATCAAGAAGAACATGTGCGACTGCACCGGCATCGAGCTGGCGGCAGAGTGGCTGTACCACATCGGCATCCCCGAGGATCAGATCATGGATCTGGCCACGAACGAATGCAACACCACGCCGTGCATGATGCCTTACGTCACCACGTTCTTTGAGCCCAGAGCCGAAGGCGACCGCCCGAAGGTCGTGCCCGATGGTTCCGTCAACCTCGCGTTCGTCGGCCAGTTCGCCGATACCCCGCGCGACACCGTGTTCACCACCGAGTACTCCATCCGTACCGCGATGGAAGCGGTCTACACGCTCTGCAATGTCGACCGCGGCGTGCCGGAAGTCTGGGGCAGCGTGTATGATATCCGCGACCTGCTCTACGCGACCAGCAAGCTGCTCGACGGCAAGAAGCCGCTGGAGTTCCTGCTCCCGTCGGTGCTGCCGCTGCTCGACCTCGTCAAGGAGCCGCTGGTCAACAACGTCGTGGTGGATCTGCTCAAGAAGTATAACATCGTCTGACGTACCATCCCGTTAGATGTCGCATCCCCCCTTTGCCCCGGCAGCCTCGGCTGTCGGGGCATTTTGCGCGGCGGGGGAGCTCGAGGGGGCAAGGCATGACAGAAAAAATCCGGCGCCGAGAACAGCGGCGCCGGATCTTCAATATTTATTTTTCTACGACCGGGAATGTGACCCGAATTTCAAACCCCGCGCCCCAGTCGGACGCGGCGGTGAGCGTGAGGCCCAGATCCTTTGCGACCTCGCGCGCGAGATAGAGCCCCATGCCGGTGGCTTTGTTCTTCTCGTGGCCGGAGTCTCCGGTGAAGCCTTTTTCAAACACGTACGGCAGGTCGCACGCGCGCACGCCCGGCCCGTTGTCGCGGATGGACAGGACGGTCGCCGTGTCTTTGCTTTCCAGGGAAAAGCTCAGCACCGGCTTTTCGAGCGCATACTTCACGCTGTTGCTCACGACCTGCCCGAGCAGGAAGCACAGCCCGCGCCGGTCGGCAAAGACCGTCTCGTCCGTCGGCCGGATCTCGACCCGGAAGCCTTTTTCCTCCAGCAGCGGGCGGTAATCGTCGAGCACCTCGTCGATGCAGCCGCGCAGCGTCAGCCGCTCAAAGCGATAGTCGCGCCGCGCGCCGCGCAGACGTGCGTAGTAGAGCATCTGGTCGATGAACGCCTGCATCCGGTTGCGCACGTAGTCGAGCTTGAAGCCCACGGCCTCCGGCAGCGTGTCGCGCCGGTTGTCGAGCACGAGCGTCAGCAGCGCCAACGGCGTTTTCACCTCATGCGCCCAGAGCTCCACGTAGTTTTCGTAGTCGTCCATCTGCGCCTGTAACTGCGCGATGGCCTGCTGCTGCGCGCGCAGCGTCTTGCCGAGCAGGTGCACGCTCTGCGCCTCGTTTGCCGAGAGCAGGCGGCACAGCGCCTGTTCGTGCGCGGCGTCCGGCGCGGTCAGAAAGGCCGTGAAGGCCCGCTCCCGCTTTTTCGAGCGCGCGCAGAGCACCGCGCACACGCCGCCAAACAGAAACACCGTCGCCAGCACGATCACGGCCGACATGGCGGCGATGGCCCGCGCGTCCGCCAGCCAGAGCAGCAGCGCGGCGAGCGCGTCCACACCCAGCAGCAGACCCAGCCACGGCAGGTACTGCCGCAGGTAGCTTCCGTTACGCTTCATGCGCCACCTCCAGCCGGTAGCCGACGCCGCGCACGGACACGAGCTGCTGGCACATGCCGAGGGACGCCATCGTCTTTTTCAGCCGCGTGAGGTTGACCTGCAGCGCATTCTCGTCGATGAACTCCGTCGTGCCCCAGAGCGCGCGGCTCAGGTCGTCCTTTGTGACGGTCTGCCCGCCGTGTGCCAGCAGCGTCTCGAGCAGCTTGCCCTGATTCGGCGGCAGGACGACGGACTGATTGTGAATGTAGAGCGTGTAGGTCTGCCGGTCGAGCAGAAAGTCCGCCCCCTCGAGCAGGTTCGGCCGCCCCTCGTAGCGCTTGAGGACGTTTCCGATGCGCGCGAGCAGCCGCTCCTTCCGATAGGGCTTGGTGAGGTATTCGTCCGCGCCGAGCTCGAGCGCGTGCACCTCGTCGCGCAGCTGGTCGCGCGAGGTCAGCACGAGCACGGGCAGGGCGCTGCGCCGCTTGAGATCGCGGCAGATCTGAAATCCGCTCACCTCCGGCAGATTCAGATCCAGCAGCACCAGATCGGGGGCGAGTGCGAGCAGCTGCCCGGTCACGTCTGCAAAGTCCGTGACCTCCGTGACGGCGTAGCCCGCCCGGCGCAGCATATCCGCCAGTTCCTCGCGCATGAGCGCCTCGTCCTCCACGACGGCGATGTGCTTCATCGCGCCGCCCCCTTTCCGTATGCGTTATTCTTCGCGTTCCGGCGCCATCAGCCCCAGCAGATACCGGCTGCTGGACCGCTTGACGGCCGCCATGTACAGCCATTCTACCACACACAGCAGCAAAATCATAGCACTGGCGGCGATCATCATTTCCGTCATGCCGCTCTGCGCGCTGACGGAGAGAATGCCGGAAAAGAGCGCGCGCACGCCAAACACACTGCTGACCGCCGCCACGCCGACCGGCAGACCAAAATACCAGTTGATCTGCGCCTTTGCCGCGCGGCAGAGCGTGTCGTGCTCCGCACCGAGACGCACGAGCGTCCGGTAGCGGCGCGCGGCCTTCTGCTGGCCCATGAGAAACTGCACGCCGATGATGGTGTTGGCCACGACGAGGAAGATGATGGCGAGGTAGATGGTCAGGTAGCTCGCCGCGACGATGTAAAACAGCTCGCGGCCGAGATTTTGCAGGTAGCTCTCGTATTTCAGGCCGAGCGGATCGAGCAGCGCGTTCATGTCCGCGATGGCGTTCATGAGGCTCTTGCCCTCCGTCATGGACGGGGCGAGCACACCGTCGAGGTAGACGTCATAGTCGCCCTGCGTGTAGTGGTCGAACGCGGCGTCCGGCACGATGAGCGCAAACGACATCGTGATCGAGCGGTCGGTGACGACGCTGACCGACTGCACCTGCCCCACGAGCGTGAACGGCGCGCCGTCGATCGTGATGGACGAGCCCTCTGCGATCAGGCGGTTGATCAGCGCCGTGCGGCTGGCCAGGGAGACCTCGCTGTCGCAGTAGACGGCGGCCTCGTTGTCCGCGAGCGTCAGCTCCGGCAGACCGGCGGTCGTCAGCAGGCGGTTGTAGCTGCTGAGCGCGATGAGGTACGGGTAGCCCGCGGCCTCCAGCATGTATTGCAGCTGCTGCTGCTCGTCGGAGACGGACATGGCATCGATGGTGCGCTGCAAGGCGGGGAATTTCACGGTGTTTTGGTAGTCCGTGCTCGTGCGCACGCGGCCGATGCGCATCTCAAAGAGGTCGGAAAATGCACCGTCGAGCCCGTGCGCCGTCAGCGTTTCGCGCACGGTGTCGGCGCTTTTGCTGTCAGTGGGGAAGGTGTAGTCGAGCGTGTGCGTCTCGGCGCGGGACGTGCGCGCGGTCGCTACGCCTGCACCGAAGCAGCACAGCGCCGCCAGAATCAGCAGCGAGCAGATCGCCAGCGCGCCGGAGCGGTGGATGACCGTTTCCTCGACCTGACGGAAGTTGAACACCCGCAGCCTGCCCGCGCGGTCTCCGCGCCGGGCCAGCCGGTCGATGATGACGCGCAGGCCGTAAAACAGCAGCAGCGTGCCTGCCACGCCGAGCGCGATCGTGCCCGCCATATAGCGCAGGCCGCTCCACGCATACCCGAGGATGGCAAACGTGTACGCTCCGGCGAGCAGCGCCGTGCCCAGCACGAGCGCCGCAGCGTAGACAGCGGCGGGGCGCTGCTTTTTCGTGCCCTCGGGTGTCTCCGTGAGCAGCGCGCCGATCTCCTCGCGCACGATCTTCCCGCTGAGGATGAGCGAGGCCAGCAGCTTGATCGCAAGAAAGCCCACGGCCGTCCACCCGATGGCGGACAGGGAGAGCGTGAATTGGTGCCCCACGATGCCGAGGCCGACGAGCCGCGCCGTGACGAGGCTGATGACCTCTGAGATCAGCAGCGCCGCCGGCAGGCCGATGGCCAGCGCGATGAGGCTGGAGCGCAGATCCTCCGCCAGCAGCATGCCGAAGAGCTTGCGCCGCTGCATGCCCAGCATGAGGTACACGCCGAATTCGTGCCGCCGCCGTGCGAGCTGAAAGCGGTTGGCGTAGTATACGAGGAAAAACAAAATGAACAGCGTCAGCCCGTACAGCACCGGGACGAGCGACAGCAGCCGGTCTACGGCGCTGCTCTCCATGCGCTGCAGAAACATCATCACGTCCTGATGCGACAGGGAGAGGATGATGTAAAACGCGATGATCGAGATGACCAGCGATGTGAAAAACAGCCCGTTTTCCCGGCGGCTGCGGCGGCTGTTGCGCGCAACAAGCTCAGAGAACATTCGCACTCCCCCCTCCCAGCTGCGCCATGACGGCCAGGATGCGCCCATAGAACTCCTGCTGTGTCTCGTCCGGCACGTCGCGCCGCAGCTCGTGGAAGAGCACGCCGTCCTGAATGAAGAGAATACGCTTGCAGTAGCTCGCCGCGTTGCAGTCGTGCGTGACCATGAGGATGGTCGTGCCGGCGTCCGCGTTCAGGCCGGAGAGCTTTTCCATGAGCGAGCGCGCGTTTTTCGAGTCGAGCGCGCCGGTCGGCTCGTCGGCCAGCACGATCTCGGGGCCGAGGATGAGCGCGCGCGCCGCCGCGATGCGCTGCTTTTGCCCGCCGGACATCTGCGCCGGGAACTTGTCGAGCACGTCCGTCACTTCCAGATAGTCTGCGAGCTTTGTCAGCCGCTCGCGGCTCTCGCCCTCGGACACGCCGTGCAGCGCCAGCGGCAGGAGAATGTTCTCCCGACCGGTGAGGTTGTCGATGAGCTCAAAGTTCTGAAACAGGTAGCCGATCTCCTTGCCGCGGTAGTCGGCGAGCGCCTTGCCGTGCAGCGTCGTGATGCACTTGTCGTGCAGGGCGACGGCGCCGCCGGTCGGTGCGATGACGGTCGCAATGCAGTTGAGCAGCGTCGATTTGCCCGAGCCGCTGCTGCCCATGATGCCGAGAAACTCGCCCGGCATGACCTGAAACGAGATGCCGTCGAGCGCGCGGGTCAGATTCGGCTCCTTGCCGTAATATTTTTTCAGGGCTGCAATTTCGAGAATGGGTTCCATTGCATGTACCTCCTTTGCTTTCTGCTGCCATGGTACAACACCCGGCGCACAAAATCCACTTACAGTGGCTGAAAGGATCTTGCAAAAGCGCGCGGATGCGCAAATGCCGCAGGCGGCTGCCTGCGGCATTTTTGGTTTATTTGGAATGTTACAGCGTGTTTTCTCCGGTCTCAAGGCCGATGACCTCGTCCACCGGCAGCGAGAGGATGATGCCGTGCGCGTCCGTGCGCAGGCCGCAGGCGTCGCTGATCGCGTTCATGACGGAGGCCTTCTTTTCGCGCGGCGTGACGATGACGACGAACTCCTCTTCCTCCTGCATGGAGATGCCGAGCTTCTGGCTGATGCGTTTGGAGTTCTGCCGCCGGCCTTTGAGGATCGTTCCGCCCATGGCGCCGGCGCTTCTGGCCGCGTCGATCGCGTCGCTGCTGTAGCCGTTGCTGAGCGCGACCCAGATGGCGGCGTAACCGGCGCTGGTTTGCATATCGGACATATCGCTATCCACCCTTTCTTCGATCTTCTGTTCTATCGTCTCGCGCATCTGATCGTTCAGGAGCTGCAGCATCGGCCGCTGCAGCCCCGTGATCGGGATCGTCAGCACGATGCCGCCGCCGCGTTTGTGCAGCGGGATGCGCTGCTGCAGCGCGTCGAGCAGGTCGCGCACGAGAAATTTCGGCAGCAGCCCGATCGTGAGCAGGCGGCCGCTGCCGCTCAGGCCGAAGATGTCGAGCATCTCCGACGGCGCGGTGCCGTGCCCTTGGCACTGATAATAGATCGGGATGCGGAAATTCTGAAACGTCTGTTCGAGCTTGCGGCGGTATTCATGATTCGTAATGATGAGCACCATGCGCGGTGCGAGTCGGTTTTCGGCATGTATCATATCTCTTCGTCCTCCAGGTCGATGACGCCGTCATCGGACAGCAGGTCAGCTTTGTTTTGTGCCACGGCTTTGGATCTATGTACATAAAGAACACCCATGATCTGGATCGCCACCGGCGGGGCGAGCGCGACGAGCGCCACGACGCCGAAGGCGTCCGTGACGACGTTGCCGCCGAGCGCGGTGCACGCGCCCATGGCCAGCGGCAGCAGGAAGGTGGAGGTCATGGGCCCGCTTGCGACGCCGCCGGAGTCGAAGGCGATGCCCACGAACACGGACGGCACGAACCGCGCGAGGATGAGCGCGAGCGCGTAGCCGGGCACGAGGATCCAGTAGATGCTGATACCGGTCAGCACACGCACCATGGACAGCATCACCGCGCAGGCGACGCCGATGGACAGCGCCGTGTTCATCATGCTCTGTGACACGGTGCCGCCGGTGACGTCCTCGACCTGCTTGTTGAGCACCTGCACGGCGGGCTCGGCCTTGACGATGTAGTAGCCGATGAGCGCGCCGATCGGGATGAGCACCCAGTGGTACGCGCTGCCGGCCAGACCCGAACCGAGCAGGTTGCCCACGGGCGTGAAGCCGACGTTCACACCGGTCAGAAACAGGATCAGGCCGATGACCGTGTACAGAAAGCCGACGCCCGTACGCAGCAGCTGCCGCCGCCGGTAGCAGCGCGTCAGCAGCTGAAACAGCACGAACACCGCCACGATCGGCAGGATGCTCAGCAGCACTTCCTCGGCATAGCCCGGGAAGCCGAGCGCGAACTGCCGCGCCACGTCGCGCGTCGTCACGACCGGCGCAATCTCTACGGCGGAGTAGGCCGCGTCCGTCGGGTGGTAGAAGATGCCGAGCAGCAGCACCATCAGAATCGGCCCGACGCTGCACAGCGCGACGAGACCGAAGCTGTCGTCGTCGTGTCCCTGCGTGCTGCGGATGGCTGACACGCCGACGCCCAGCGCCATGATAAACGGCACGGTGATGGGCCCGGTCGTGACGCCGCCGGCGTCGAACGCGACGGCGAGAAATTCCTTCGGGGAAAACAGCGTCAGCACAAACAGCAGCGCATACGCGGCCAGCAGACATTTTGCCAGCGAGACACGAAACAAAATGCGCAGCACGGCCAGCGCCAGAAAGACGCCCACGCCGACGGCGACCGTCCAGATGAGCACATTGTTCGGGATCGACGCGACCTGGTTTGCCAGCACCTGCAGGTCCGGCTCCGCGATGGTGATGATCGTCCCGAGCGCGAACGCCACGAGTACGACCAGCAGCACCTTTTCGCGCTTCGCCAGCGTCTTGCCGACGCCCTCGCCGAGCGGCGTCATGGACATCTCGGCGCCGAGCTGGAAAAACCCCATGCCGACGATCAGCAGCACGGCGCCGGTCAGAAACAGCGCCAGCGTGCCGATCTCCATCGGGACGAGCGTGACGCTCAGCACCAGCACGATCAGGGTGATGGGCAGCACGCTCGAGAGAGATTCCTTGACTTTTTCTTTCAGCTTTTCATTCATACGGTTGCGGTGGTCCTCCTTTCGCGGGGTGATTCAGGATCGCTGCACGACCGCATCGCAGCCCGTCAGGCGCGGTTGAGAATGGCCATGAACTCCTCGCCGGTGATGGTCTCCTTTTCATAGAGGTACTTGGCCAGTTCGTCGAGCTTGGCACGGTTTTCCGTGAGGATGCCGACGGCCTTGGCGTGCTCTTTTTTCACGAGCGCGACGACCTGATGGTCGATCTGCGTCTGCGTTTCGGCCGAGCAGGCGAGGGAGGCGTCGCCGCCGAGGTACTGGTTCGTGACCGTCTCGAGCGCGACCATGTCGAACGCCTCGCTCATGCCGTAGCGCGTGATCATGCCGCGGGCGAGCTTTGTTGCCTGCTCAATGTCGTTGGACGCGCCGGTGGAGATGACGCCGAAGCGCACCTCCTCGGCCGCGCGGCCGCCGGTGAGCGTGGCGATCTTGTTTTCCAGCTCCTCTTTCGTCATGAGGTAGTGGTTGCCCTCTTCGACCTGCATCGTGTAGCCCAGCGCGCCGGACGTGCGGGGGATGATGGTGATCTTCTGCACGGGGGCGGAGTGCGTCTGCAGCGCGGCGACGAGCGCGTGGCCGATCTCGTGGTAGGCGACCGTCCATTTCTCCTGATCCGTGAGAATGGCGTTTTTCTTCTGATAGCCCGCGATGACGACCTCGATGCTCTCCTCGAGATCCGACTGCGTGGCAAAGCGGCGGCCGTCGCGCACGGCGCGCAGTGCGGCCTCGTTGACGATGTTCGCCAGCTCCGCGCCCGATGCGCCGGAGGCCATGCGCGCGATCTTGTTGTAGTCCACGTCCTCGGCGACCTTGATCTTGCGGGCGTGCACCTTGAGGATCTCCTCACGGCCCTTGAGATCGGGCAGCTCCACGGGCACGCGCCGGTCAAAGCGGCCGGGGCGCGTGAGCGCCGGGTCGAGCGACTCTGGCCGGTTCGTGGCGGCGAGGATGATGACGCCGTTGTTGCCCTCGAAGCCGTCCATCTCGGTCAGCAGCTGGTTGAGCGTCTGCTCGCGCTCGTCGTTGCCGCCGACCTGCCCGTCACGCTTTTTGCCGATGGCGTCGATCTCGTCGATGAACACGATGCACGGCGCTTTCTCCTTGGCCTGACGGAACAGGTCGCGCACCTTGCTCGCGCCCATGCCGACGAACATCTCCACGAATTCCGAACCGGACATGGAGAAAAACGGCACGTTTGCCTCGCCGGCGACGGCCTTGGCCAGCATCGTCTTGCCGGTTCCCGGAGGGCCGACGAGCAGAACGCCCTTGGGCATGGATGCGCCGATGTCCTGATATTTCGCCGGGTCGTGCAGGTAGTTGACGATCTCGGTCAGGTTTTCCTTGGCCTCGTCCTCACCGGCGACATCGGAGAATTTGATGCCCTCGGCCGACTTGACGTAGACCTTCGCGTTCGAGCTGCCGAGCCCGAACATCATGGAGTTCGGCCCGCCGGCCTTGTTCGTCATGCGCTTGAGCATGAACTGGCCGAGGGCGACAAAAAACACGATCGGCAGCAGCCACGTCAGCAGAAACGACAGAAACGGCGACATCTGCTCGACGATCTCGCTCGAGAACTCCGCGCCGGAGTCCTTCAGGCGGTAGATGAGGTCGGGATCGTCCATCAGGCCGGTCTTGTAGACCTGCGTGTCATCTTTGTTCGTGAAGAGGATCTGGTTGTTTTGTACCTCCACACGGCCGATTTCCTGATTTTCCGTCATGGTCATAAACGTGCCGTAGTCGACCTCCTTGACCTGCCGCTGGCTCAGCCAGGGCACCGCCAGGAAGTTGAGCGCCAGAATCACGAGAATGACGATGGCGTAATAATACACCAACGGCTTTTTGGGGCTTTTCACTTCATTCATGTGAACGCTTCCTTTATCTTGATAAAATGTGTGCACTTTTGGGACTTGTGTAACGTAACTTTAGTTTACCACAACAGGAAAGAACTGTCCAGTGAATAAACTATGTATACCGTGTACAAAATTTGCCCAAAGCGCCGGAAAAGGGACAAGGAAACCGCCTTCTGTGCAGCAAAGGTTACAGAAGAAAGGTCCTTGCGCCTGTATGATAGTTTTATAACAATTTGACGGAGGACCTCGTGATGGAGATGCTTCTTTACCAGAGCACGCAGTTTCGTGACGTGAAAAAGATCTTGGACCGCGCCCACGGCTTTGCAGGGCTTTTGACGGCCGGCGGCATCGAGGCCTCGCGGCTGGATGTGCCCTTCGTCTGCGATCAGAAGGTGCTCTCGCGGTATGACGATGCGTGCAGCGATGTCCGCCGCGTCCTGACCATGCAGCTGGGGCTTACACTGCCGAAGGGCTTTTCCATTCCGTTGGAGGCTGAGGATCTGGCAGTCTTTTTTTCGCAGCAGTGCGGCCTGCAGCAGATGCAGGACTACCTGACACAAAAGCGCGCGCGCACGCAGGCGGACATCCAGACCTGGCTGCGCGACCGCCCGTGGGACACCCACCCCGTGACGGCGGCGCAGGCGGCGGAGCAGAACCTCGTCTTTGACGCGGCGACCGGCCGCATCGGCACGGACGGCTGCTTCAACGGCGGCACGGTGCTCGAGCTGCCGTCGTCGGTCGACGGGGTGCGCGTGCGCCGTCTGGCGTCCTACGCCATGGTCTCCTATACGTATCTGGACACGCTCATCCTCCCGGACAGCATCGAGACGGTCGAGCCCTATGCATTTTATGATAAGGTGCACCTGCGCAGTACCAATCTGCCGCGCGGTCTCGCCGTCATCCCGGAGGGCATGTTCTCGCGCTGCATCGGCCTGACGGGCATCGTCATTCCGGACAGCGTGCGCGAGATCCAGGATGAGGCGTTTTACCAGTGCAGCAATCTGGACACGGTCGTCATCCCCGACAGCGTGGAGCGCATCGGCCGCTGCGCGTTTTTGAATGCGCGGCGCGTGATCTACCACGGCAGCGCCAAGGGCTTTCCCTGGGGCGCGACGCGGGGCAACTGAGAAAGGCGGAAACCGATATGCATCCTACCCGGCAATTTGAGACCGCCGTCTGCGGCGGCAGCAATCTGAAAGCACCGATGAAGCTCGACTTCCTGCGCTCGCTCTGCGCGCAGGAGCGCCATGCGTGGCCGGAGGTCGTGCTCTGCCGCGCCGAGGGTGAGCCGCTGCCCGTGTGCTGCCTGTCCGAGGCGGCGGCGGGCGACCCGTTTGCGCGCATCGGCATCGTGACAGCGCCCTCGGAGGTGCTCACGGCGCTGCTGCGCACCGCGCCCGTGCGGGCGCGGGTCACGGCCCTGTGCGATTCCGCGGGCGAGCCGTGCGACGGCGGCGCACCGGACGTCTGGGGCTTTCTCGCCGAATACCGCTGCGGCGACCCGCTCAGCAGCGCGGTGCGCGCGGCCATCGACGGCGCGGCCGCGCGCGGCTGCGCGTCCCCGGAGGCGCTGACTGCGCGCGCCGAGTATCTGCTCGAGCAGGCAGTGCCGGAGCCGATCATCCTGCGCGTGTTCGCGGAGATGTTCTCCCTGCCGGAATACCCCGAGCTGGTGCCCGATCCGCCGGTGCGCTATGTGCAGGCGGACGGCTTCGGCGCGCTCACGCGCTGCCTTGCCTACCGGCTCTCGGGCATGCACCTGCGCCTCGTCGGCAGCAAGGGCTGCGGCAAGAACACGCTCATCCAGACAGTCGACTGGCTGCTCAACGTGCCGCAGTACCGCATGCAGGGCAATGCCGAGCTCGACAAGCTCGACCTGCTCGGCGGCCCGACGATCGAAAACGGCACCATGCGCTACCGCCTGAGCGACATGCTGCGCTACCTCGCGGCGGGCGCGGACGTCGTGCTCGACGAGGGCAACACCATCAAGCCAGAGTGCGCCGACGTGCTCCACTCGCTGACCGACGCCGCGCGCCAGATCCAGGTGCCCGGCTACGGGCTCGTGCAGATGCACCCGCACTCGGCGTTCACGATCACGATGAACGAGGACTATGCCGGCACGAACTTCATGAACGAGGCGACGATCGACCGCTTCACGCCCATCCACATCGCCGAGCCGGAGAGCATCGTCGATGTGCTGCACCGCGTCGTGCCCGAGGCGAGCGCCGCCAGCCTGAATATCTGCGACTATGTTTACTGTGCCATCCGCGACCGCATCCGCAGCGCCGGCGGGCTCGAGCCGGACGCGATGACGATCCGCGGCTTTATTGACGCCCTGCGCGCGGAGCCCCTGCTGGGCCTGCGCTGGGGTCTGCTCGACAACGTGGCCTCCAAGCCGCAGGACGCCTACACCCGCCTCCAGCTGACCGAGCTCATTGAGAGCATGGTGCCGCAGGATGGACGGATTTGACGCCGCGCTGGCGCGCTACCGGGCGTTTCTGGCGCATGATCCCATCACGCCGCTGCTCCGGCGCAGCCTCGCGCTGCTCGTCCCGGGGAATATCCGGGTCGATACCGTCACGGCGGACGATCGTCTGCGCTGCACGACGGACGGCACGTCCGTCACCGTCGGCGGGGCGGAATATCTGCTGCGCACGGATTTTGACGCCCGCCACTGGACGGCCGCGCTGCGCGTGCTGCTCGCGCGCGAGATCCAGCACGACAGCAGCTCCGACCGGGACGTCTGCGCGGCGTTCGCGGCGGAGGCCGGCGCATATTTTCACGCGCACTATGCCCTCGCGCCCGAGACCGGGGCGCTGCTCGGGCACCGGATACTGAACATTCTGGAGCAGGCGCGCACGGATAACATCCTCTGCCGCCGCTTTCCCGGCTATCTGCCGCTGCTGCGCTTCGTGTGCTATGCGCAGCTCGAGGCGGCCGCACCCGGCAGCGCGCTCGCGGCACTGCTCGATGAGCTGGAGGCTTTTGCGCTCACGGGCATCCCGAGCGGGACTCCGGCGCTCGCCGCCGTCCGGGCCGAGGTGGAGGCGGCAATCCTCGCGCCGTCGGCCGCCGCGTGCGCGGACATTGGCCGGCAGATCCTCGCGGCGCTCGCGCCGGAGCTGGCGCGCCTGTGCGGCATCGCGGATGCCGATGCGCTCGCGCGCATCGCATCGCAGCTCGTGGACTATGCCTTCAGCGAGGGCGACCGCGCGGAAGCCTTCGGCGACGGCTGCGACAGCCGCCTCCGCCTGCGCAGCGAGGCGCAGGACGCGGCGCGTCAGGGCCCCTCTGCCGACGGGGAGGACGCAGACCTCGACAAAGGCGACAGCACAGCCGGCGGCAGCGGCGACAACTCCGAGCGCCACGGCGACATGAGCGGCAGCCTCGCCAGTCAGGAGGCCAAGCCGAGCGGCTCAGCCGGGACAAACGGCAGGGAGGACCGCGGCCGATCGTCCAGCGTCGGCCGCAGCGGCAATCACGGCCAGAGCGGGGCGACCGCCACCACGTCGGACACGGTGTCTGCTGCGCAGAAGGCGGCCTCCGGCGGGCCGGAGAGCCTGCGCGAAGTGCTCGGCACGGGCTGGGGCGTGCACCGCGGCTTTGCGCTCAGCGCGGCCGAGACGGACGCCATGCTCGCCGCGGCGGAAAAAGCGCTCACACGCGAGCGGGCGCTCGAGCAGCAGCTGCATGTCTCCGGCCCGCGTGCTGCCCGGCTCGACGCCGGGGAGCGGCAGGGGCTGGCCGAGCGGTATGCCGGCCTGACGTTTACGGAGACGTATATCACGCCGGGTGGCGGGCGGCTGCCGCCCGCATTTGCCGAGCGGGCAAAGGCGCTGCACCACCGGCTCGACAAGCTCCTGCGCCAGCAGCGCGAACGCAGCGCCAGCCAGCGCACCGGCGCGCTCTCGCAGCGCGAGCTGTGGAAGATCCCGCTCGATGCCAAGGACGTTTTTCGCCGCAAAGCACCGCCGTCCAAGCGCGAGACGGCGTTTTTCCTGCTCATCGACCGCAGCGGCAGCATGGGCGCCGGCGTCGGCGGCGGGCAGTCCAAGCTCTTCACGGCGCTGGCCACGGCGGCCGTGCTCGAGGAGGCGCTCAAGGGCATCGCCTATACGAAGATCGTCGCCTTTGACGGCGGCACGAACGCCGTGGAGCACTGCGTCATCAAGGATTTCGACCAGAAGGAGATCGGCAGCCGCTGCATCGACGCCATGGAGCAGATCGCCGCCGGCAACGGCAACAAGGACGGTTATTCCATCCGCGCCGCCGCGCTGGATCTGGCCAAGCGCACCGAGCGCCGCAAGATCCTCATGGTGCTCTCCGACGGGCTGCCGTCCGGCTATTTCAGCGAGGCGGAGGCGATCGACGACGTGCGCACGGCCGTGCAGGCGGCGCGCCGCCGGGGGCTGCTCGTCATCCCAATCATTTACACTGCGCGCACGGACGAGAACGTGGATGCTTACCGCCGTATGTATGAAAAGAGCATGATCTTTGCCGATTCCGTGGGCATGCTCGGCGAGTTCGAGCGCCTGCTCATGAAGCTGGTGCGCTGAGCGGCGGCCGGGGGGTGGAATTGCTTGACAAGCCCCGCGCGGTGTGCTATGATGACTTCTCGTTAAAAGGGAGTAGTTACAAATGTATGACCAACAATCTCCCGGCATCCGCCGGTGGTCATGCGCCTATTGTGATAGGTAATGAGACTTTTAGCACATCATATTTATGATCGTGCCGAAAGTCTCATTTTTTGCACGATCACGAAGGAGAATGCGTTATGAACCTCGATTTTACCGGCAGTACCCTTTTCCTTGTCCTGCTGCTGTTCGCGGCGGGCCTTGTGTGCATCATCAAGGGCGGCGACTTTTTTGTCGACGCCGCCACGTGGATCGCGGAGGCCTCCGGTATCCCCAAATTCATCATCGGCGCGACCGTTGTGAGCTTTGCCACGACCATGCCGGAGATGCTTGTGTCCGTCTTTTCCGCGCTGGAGGGCAATGCGGACATCGCCATCGGCAACGCCGTCGGCTCCGTCACGGCCAACACCGGCCTCATCATGTGCCTGTCGCTGATCTGCATGGAGTGCACCATGCCGCGGCGGCAGTATGCGGTCAAGGCGGTGCTGCTGCTCGCGGCGATCGCGGTTCTGTTTGGCTTCACGCGCGACGGGCAGTTGTCCATCCTTGAGAGTGTTTTGATCCTTGTCATTTTTGTGTGCTTTATTGCCGAGAGCCTCGTTGCCGCGCGGCGTGAGCAGTCGCTTGAGGCCCCGGAGCAGGATGCCCGCCCCAAGACGGACGGCCGGACGGTCGCGCTCAATATCGGCAAGTTTGTGTTTGGCGCTGCGGCCATCGTCCTCGGCGCGCAGCTGCTGATCGACAACGGCACCGCGCTCGCGCAGATGATCGGTGTGCCGGATGCCATCATCGGCGCGACCATGATCGCCATCGGCACGTCGCTGCCGGAGCTCGTGACGACCATCACCGCCATCCGCAAAAAGCAGTCGTCCCTGTCGGTGGGCAACATCATCGGCGCGAACATCATGGATCTCACGCTCATCATGCCGCTGTGCGCGCTCATCCTCGGCAAGCCGCTGCCGGTCGAGCGGCAGGGCATGCTGCTGGATATTCCGGCGTGTCTTGTCGTGTGCGCGGGCGCGCTCATCCCGGCGCTGGTGCAGGGCAGGTTCAAGCGCTGGGTCGGCTTTTTCATCGGCGGACTGTACATCGTTTATCTCGTCATCATGTTCACGTGCTTCGGCGCGTAAAAACCGGCGCCGGCCTCCCGCGGGAGACCGGCGCTTTTTGCTGTGATATTTGCTGCAGACAGAAAAAACCCCGGAAGCCGAAGCTTCCGGGGTGTGGTGCGCGAGGCGGGACTTGAACCCGCACGTCCGGAGTGGACACTAGAACCTGAATCTAGCGAGTCTGCCAATTCCACCACTCGCGCATAAGCTTTGTCGTTCAAAGCCTGTTTAATATAGCATTTCGCGTGCGGATTGTCAAGCGTATTTTCCGCAACTACCAGAAAAAATCGCAACGTGTGTCGAAAACGTGAATTTTTTCCGCTCCGGGTGTTCAAATCCGGCGGTATCTGGTATACTATACCGATGAAAAAATGAGACCCGGCCATGCCGGGAACGGAGTTGTGATCAAAATGGATTTGAACCGTGCTGCGCTCAAAGCAGACGCCCGCCGGCGCGCCGCCGGCTACCGCCCGAGCCCGATCCTCGCGGCATTGATCGTCTTTGCCCTCGGGCTGCTCATCTCGACGCTCTCGTCGTACCTGATGGGCGGCGACCGCCTGACCACGGCGCTGACAAACGCCGCGCAGTTCGGCCCCGACGCGGTCGAGCAGGCATACATCAGCTTCTTTGAGCATTACAGTGTGTCCGGTGTTGCGGTCGTGCTCGTCGTCGCGCTGGAGATCATGAACTATATGGTCAGCGTCGGCTTTGTGATCTTCTCGCTGCACGTCAGCCGGGATGAAACGGCCGAGATCGGCAACCTCTTTGACGGGTTCGGCCTCTTCTTCCGCGCGCTGTGGCTGGCGATCCTGCAGGGGCTGTTCGTGTTTCTGTGGAGCTTGCTGCTGGTCGTACCGGGCATCATCGCGGCCTATCGCTACCGGCAGGCGCTGTACCTGCTGCTCGACCACCCGGAGAAGTCCGCCTGGCAGTGCCTGCGCGAGAGCGCAGCGGTCATGCGCGGCCACAAGTGGGAGCTGTTTGTGCTGGATCTGAGCTTCCTCGGCTGGATGCTGCTGAGCGCCCTGTTCGCGCCCGTGTCCATCTGGCTCGACCCGTACCGCGCCATCACGAACGCGAATTATTATAACCGGCTCGTCGGCGCGCAGGGCGGCCCGCGCATTTACGAGGGCTCGTTCACCGACATCCCGAACGATCCGCAGTCCTGACGGTTTTATCCCGCCTTTTCCCCCCGCCTGCCGTGCGCAGGCGGGGTGTCTTGCGTTGACAAGCCGTGGCTGTGCGGTATAATCTAAAGAGAAACCCGAGGAAAACGAGGTGCACAGATGCAGACGGAAAAGAGCGGCCGCCCGCAGGCGATGATCGCCATGAGCGGCGGCGTGGATTCGAGCGTGGCGGCATACCTGATGCAGCAGGCGGGTTACGACTGCATGGGCGTGACCATGAAGCTGTATGAAAACGAGGACGCCGGCGTGCCGCGCGGCCACACCTGCTGCACGCTCGACGATGTGGAGGATGCCCGCCGCGTGGCCTATGCGCTGGGCATGCCGTACTATGTCTTTAATTATAAGGATGCGTTTCGTGAGCAGGTCATGGCGCGCTTTGCCGCGGCCTATCAGCACGGGGCGACGCCGAACCCCTGCCTGGACTGCAACCGGTATCTGAAGTTCGGCCTGCTGGAGACACGCGCCCGCGCGCTCGGGTGCGACGTGCTGGCGACCGGGCACTATGCCCGCGTCGAGCAGCTGCCGGACGGGCGCTATACGCTCAAAAAGGCCGTGGACGCCACAAAGGATCAGAGCTATGTGCTCGCCTGGCTCACGCAGGAGCAGCTCGCGCACACGCGCTTTCCGCTCGGCGGTCTGCACAAGACCGAGGCACGGGAGATCGCCGAGGCGCATGGCTTCTGCAACGCGCACAAGCACGACAGTCAGGACATCTGCTTTGTGCCGGACGGTGACTATGCCGCCGCAGTCGAGCGGCTGACCGGCGCGCACAGCGAGCCCGGCCGCTTCGTGGACACGCAGGGCAAGGTGCTTGGAACGCACCGCGGCATCATCCACTATACGATCGGCCAGCGCCGCGGGCTCGGCATCGCGGCCGAGACGCCGCTGTACGTCTGCGGCATCGATGTGCCGCGCAACGAGGTCGTGCTCGGGCGCAATGACGATCTGTTTTCGACCGAGCTGGATGCGAGCGGCTGCAACTGGATCTCCGGCGACGTGCCGGACGCGCCGCTGCACGTGACGGCCCGCATCCGCTACCGGCAGCCGGAGCAGCCATGCACCGTCACGGCCACGGGGCCGGACACGGTGCACGTGTCGTTTGAGACCCCACAGCGCGCCATCACGCGCGGCCAGGCCGTCGTGTTCTATGACGGGGACACGGTGCTCGGCGGCGGCACGATCGACGGAACTGTGATTTTTGGAAGGGAGGCGCGGCCGTGTCCGTGACGCTCTATCTTGCGATCCCCTGTTATAACGAGGAGACGGTCCTGCCGGAGACGGCGCGCCGCCTGCGGGAGAAATTCACCGCCCTGCGCGCCGCCGGGACGATCGGCCCCATGAGCCGCATCTGCTTCATCGACGACGGCTCGAAGGACGCCACCTGGCAGCTCATTTCCGACCTGCACGCGCGCGATCCGGTCTTTTCCGGTATCCGCCTGTCGCGCAACCGCGGCCACCAGAACGCGCTGCTGTGCGGCCTGATGACGCTGCGGAATCGCGCCGACTGCGTCATTTCCATGGACGCCGACCTGCAGGACGACATTGATGCCATCGATGCCATGCTCACGGCCTTTCAGAACGGGAATGATATCGTCTACGGCGTGCGCGCCAGCCGGAAGCAGGACTCTGCCTTCAAGCGCGCCACCGCACAGGGGTATTACCGCCTGCTGCGCGCGCTCGGTGCGGACGTGGTGTATAATCACGCCGACTACCGGCTCATGAGCCGCCGCGCGCTCGACGCACTCGCGGAGTATAAAGAAGTCAATCTGTTCCTGCGCGGGCTCGTGCCGCTCGTGGGCTACCCGAGCACGGTCGTGTATTACGAGCGCGGCAAGCGCTTTGCGGGCGAAAGCAAGTACCCGCTGCGCAAGATGCTCTCGTTCGCGTGGGAGGGTGTGTCGTCGCTGACGGTCTCGCCGCTGCGGCTCATCACGCGCATCGGCATCGTGATGTTCCTCGTCAGCATCGCCATGCTCATCTATTTTCTCGTGCGCTATTTCACCGGCCACACCGTTGCCGGGTGGTCGAGTCTCGCCGTGTCCATCTGGGCCATCGGCGGGCTGCAGCTACTGGCCATCGGCGTGGTGGGAGAGTACATCGGCAAGATCTATCTTGAGACGAAGGCGCGCCCGCGCTACCGCATCGAGACGGAGCTTGATGACCGGGAGGCGGAGCTTTGAAGCGCCTGCGCACGCTCTTTGACGCGAAGCTGTGGAAGTTTCTGCTCGTCGGCGTGATCAACACGCTCGTCGGCACGGGCATCATGTTTGGATTGTATAACCTTGCCAACTGCTCGTACTGGGTGTCCTCGGCGGCAAACTACGTGCTCACGAGCATCCTGAGCTTTTTCCTCAACAAGCACTTTACGTTCCAGAGCCGGGAGCGCGGCGCGGGTCAGGTCGTGCGCTTCGCGGCGAACATCGCCGTCTGTTACCTGATCGCCTACGGCATCGCAAAACCGTTGTGTCTGCGCCTGCTTGCCAATGCCACGGTGGGCACGCGCGACAATGTGGCCATGCTCGTCGGCATGGTGCTCTTCACCGGTCTGAATTACCTCGGCCAGCGCTTTTTTGCCTTCCGCAGCCCGAAAACCGAAGAGAAATGAGACCCCTTCCCGGATGTGCAGCATCCGGGAATTCTTTTTGAAAAAATGCAAATAGGCTCTTGACAAACGGGCAGAGAAGTGGTTATATAAACACATGAGCAATCGTTCATATGTTCAAACGAAAGTGAGGAGATCCCATGGCAGAACCGAGACCCGACAGCGCACCGGCGTGCGAATATCTCAACGTGCACGAGGACGCGGTGGCGCAGGTGCTTGCGGCCCTGCCGGACGATGAGACGCTCTACGACCTGTCGGAGCTGTTTCGCGTCTTTGGCGATTCGACGCGCATCAAGATCCTCTATGTGCTCTTCGAGAGCGAGCTGTGCGTGTGCGACATTGCGCGGCTGCTGAACCTGACGCAGTCGGCGGTCAGCCACCAGCTGCGCATTTTGAAGGCGTCGAACCTCGTCCGCTTCCGGCGGGAGGGCAAGACCGTGTTTTATTCCCTGGACGACGATCACGTCCGGTCCGTGCTGGCCCTCGGCATGGAGCATGTGCTGGAAAAATGATGGCCCGGCCATCTTTTCAAATAACATTCAATGACAGATGAAGGAGCGTACATCATCATGGAAAAGACCTATAAGATCGAAGTAGACTGCGCCAACTGCGCGGCGACCATCGAGCGGCACGTGGCAAAGCTCAAGTGTGTCAAGGAAGTGACCGTGAGCTATATGGCACAGAAAATGCTGGTCGAATATGCCCCCGGTGTGGACGAGACCGAGGCCAAGGCGGAGATCCTCAAGACCGCGCTCAAGGTCGAGCCGGACTTCCGCTTCGAGGACTGAATATCATGACGCGCGAACAGAAAAGGTCGCTGCTGCTCATAGCAGCAGCGGCCGTGCTGCTCATTGGGCTGCACTTTGTGCCGGTCACGGGCTGGCTCAAGCTCGTGCTGTATCTCATCCCGTATCTGCTCGTCGGCGGCGAGACGCTCGTCGATGCCTGCAAGGGCATTTATAACCGCCAGCCGTTCGACGAAAACCTGCTCATGGCCGTGGCCACCATCGGCGCGATGGTGCTCGGGGACTATCCCGAGGCCGTGTCCGTCATGCTGTTTTACCAGATCGGCGAGTTGTTTGAGAGCTACGCCGTCGGCCGCAGCCGCCGGAACATCGGCGATCTGATGGACATCCGCCCGGACTACGCCAATGTTGAGACGGCGGACGGCGTTGCGCGCGTGAAGCCCGAGCAGGTCGCGGTCGGCGATACGATCGTCGTCAAGCCCGGCGAGCGCGTCCCGCTCGACGGCACGGTGCTCACGGGCACGTCGGCGCTGAATATGAGCGCCCTGACCGGTGAGAGCGCCCCCGTGGACGTCGCGGAGGGCAGCACCGTCGTCAGCGGCAGCGTGAACCTGTCGGGTGTGCTGCGCCTGCGCGTGGAGAAGGTGTATGCCGAGTCCACGGTCGCGCGCATCCTCGAGCTGGTGGAAAATTCCTCGCTCAAAAAGGCGCACACTGAGCGCTTCATCACGAAGTTTGCCCGCGTCTACACGCCGTCCGTTTGCGGTGCGGCGCTCGCGCTGGCGATCCTGCCGCCGGTCGTGCGGCTCATTATGGGCATCCCGGCAGAGTGGGGCGACTGGATCTACCGCGCGCTGACGTTCCTCGTCATCAGCTGCCCGTGCGCGCTCGTGATCTCGATCCCGCTGTCGTTCTTCGGCGGCATCGGCGGCGCGTCCGCCCGCGGTATCCTCATCAAGGGTTCGAGCTATCTGGAGATGCTGGCCAAGACCGACCGTGTCGTCTTTGACAAGACCGGCACGCTCACGCGCGGCACGTTCGCCGTCACGGCGGTGCATCCCGCGCAGCCGGAGCTGTCCGATCAGGCGCTGCTGCAGCTTGCGGCGGCGGCGGAGCAGTTTTCCGATCACCCGGTCAGCCAGAGCCTGCGCCGCGCGGCCGGAGAGCTTCCGGCCGACCTGGTCACGACGGACGCCAAAGAGCTCGCCGGTCACGGCGTGACCGCGCAGGTCGGCGGCCGGTCTGTTGCCGCCGGCAACACGAAGCTGATGGACACCCTCGGCCTGACCGTGCCCGCGGTCAATGAGACCGGTACGGTCATCCACGTCGCGGCCGACGGCGCGTATCTCGGCTACATCGTCATCTCCGACGAGCCGAAGACCGGCTCGCGCGAGGCGGTGGCCCGCCTGCGGGCGGACGGCGTGCGCGTCGTCATGCTCACCGGCGACCGGAAGAGCGCGGCCGACGCCGTGGCGGAGGAGCTGGGCATCGCGGAGGTGCACAGTGAGCTGCTGCCGGAGGATAAGGTCACGCAGGTCGAGCGGCTGCTCGGCGAGGGCGCACCCGGGAAATACCTTGCCTTCGTCGGCGACGGCATCAACGATGCGCCGGTGCTCGCGCGCGCCGATCTCGGCGCCGCCATGGGCGGCATCGGCTCGGACGCTGCCATCGAGGCGGCGGACATCGTGCTCATGGACGACGATCCGCGCAAGCTCTCGCTGGCCATGCGCATCTCGCGCAAGACCATGCGCCTCGTCTGGGAGAACATCGTCTTTGCGCTGGCCGTCAAGGCCGTCTGCCTCGTGCTCGGCGCGCTCGGCATTGCGAACATGTGGGTCGCCATCTTCGCCGACGTCGGCGTTATGGTCCTGTGTGTGCTCAACGCCGCCCGCGCGCTCAATACGAAGCACCTGTAATGCTGATCTCTGTATGAAACAGGATAGAAAAGAGGCCGCCGAAAGGCGGCCTCGATCTTTTAGCGTGTCTGTGCCAACAAAAAAGGAACTGCATAGTGGGGGAGCTCGAGGGGGGGCAAGACCCGCCTCGACTCCGATCCAAAGCAAAAGTCCTGATGGATCAGGGCTTTTGCGCGTTCGGCATTTTGCTATGAAAAAGGCCGGACGGCGAAAGCGCGTTCAGGAAAGTTCGGTACGGACTTTCCTGACAAGCTGAGACCGCCGTCGGCGGTCTTTTTTTCATGCCTTTTTCACGTGCACCGGCGGAAGCTGCTGTCCGTGAGGACGCGCGCGCAGATCAGCCCCAGCGGCAGGGAGACGACGATCAGCAGCGAGGCGACGAGCCACGACGCGCTGTCGCTCAGGTTCATTGTGCCCAGATCGTACACGGCGCGGTAGAAATACAGCCCCGGTACCATGATGACGATCGACGGCACGGTGATCGTGATGCGCGGGTAGCCCGAGCGCCGCTTATACACGGAGGCGAGCAGGCCCGCCGTCAGCGCGCCGAAAAACGCGGCCGCTGCCGGCGGGAAGCCGGCCAGACTGACGAGCTCGAGCCGCAGGGTGTTCGATATCGCGCCGATCACGGCGGCGACGGACGCGAGCTTCACGGGACTGTTGAACATCAGCGAGAAGCCGAACACACCGCAGAAGCTCATCGCCAGCCGCAGCAGGATGCGCGCCCAGACGGGCAGCCCCAGCGGCAGAAAATCCATCGGCTGCAGCCGCAGCAGCAGCGCCATGAGCCAGGCGGTCAGCGTCGCCACGACGACGATCATGATCGCGTAGGCCAGCCGCTCAAGTCCGGAGCGCATGTCCTGCTTGGACATGTCGATGCCGCTCGTGATGAACGGGAAGCCCGGAATGATGAACAGCATCGCGCAGATATACCCCGCCTGATGCTGTGGGTCGATGGGCCAGAGCAGCGATGCCAGCCGGAACAGCCCGGCATAGACCAGACACGCCGCCGCAACGGACAGGGCGATGCAGCCAAACAGCGTCAGGTGCCGCTGCGTCAGCCGCGCGCGCACATACTGCCCGACGCCCGCACCCAGAAAGGCCAGCAGCATCTCGATCGGCCCGCCGCCGAGCAGGAACGTGAATCCGCCGCAGGCGAGCGCCGACGCCAGCCCCTGCTGCAGCGGGGTGTAGCTGCCGCCTGCCTGCGCGATCTCGTCGAGCCGGGTGTGCAGGTCGTCCGCCGTCATGTACACGCCGTCGAGCGGAAAACGCTTGACAAAGCGCTCGAGCTGGTCGAGCTTGGCGGTGTTGACGCCGGTGGCCGTCAGCGTCAGCGTCTGGGCGAACGTGTTCTCGCCGTCGGAGCAGGTGTACTCGATGGACAGCAGCCCGATGTCGGCGGCGCACACAAGACCGAGCGCCTCGGCGATCTCGTTCATGGAGCTGCGCACACGCCATGCGCCGGTGCCGCACGAGAGCAGCAGCAGACCGACCCGGCCGACGACGCCGGCGCGGATGGGCAGCGGCGCCTGTGAGACGGGCAGCTCTTTCTGATCCCGGATGGGGTCATGCCACGGGATCTGCATATGATTTGGTTTGATGATCGGATGATGCAACGTATTTCACGCCTTTTTTGAAAATTCGGACTGTATTGTAGTCTTGTGCGCGCCGGAAGTCAAGAGCGGACGGTCAGACGGCCCGCCAAAAACCGATGCGCAAGCGGAGACGGCTGTCATTTGACAGGCCGTCCTGCTGGATTTGTTCAGAAAAGATCGCCGTCGTGGGTGTCTACATAAAACGAATACGGTTTTCCGTTCGCCGTGAAGGTGATGTGGTAGGCATCGCGGCCGGAAACCTGCACACGCTGGACATTGACGTCGCGGATGTCCGGCAGCGAAATGCCAAGCTCCTGCAGCACGCGGCTCAGGGCTTCGGATATGCTGATCTCCGAACCTGCGGGGGCGGCGGAATCGTCCGGCTTTCCCGGCGTGGCCGGGGTGTCCGGCGTCTGTGCGGGCTGTTCCGGGCGCTGCACGTCGAGAATTTCGCCGGTGCGTGCGGCGATCGTGTAGCAGTATTCCCCGCCGGCCGCCGCAAAGCGGACACGCGCTTTGCCCCCGATCTGCCGCTGGACCGCGCCTGGTTGCGACCATCGTGCACCGCATCGCCGGAGCACCGGATGCGGCCGGCACGAACATGCCCTTCCGCGATGTCCCGGCCGGTGCCTACTATGCGCAGCCCGTCCTCTGGGCCTATCACGCCGGTGTGGTCAACGGCTGCGGCGCGGACACGTTCTGCCCCACGCAGGCCATCAGCCGTCAGGATCTGACGGTCATCCTCTACCGCTATGCCTGCCTCGCGGGCATTGCAGACGCGGCGCAGTCGGAGAACGTCCTGAGCGGCTTTGCCGATGCGGGCACTGTCAGCGATTATGCCCGCGCGGCGCTGGCCTGGGCCGTGGAAAACAGCATTCTCTACGGCAGGGACGATCATCGCATCGATCCGCAGGGCACGGCGACGCGCGCCGAGTGCGCGGCGCTCCTGTGGCGCTTTGTCAGCCAGTATTCTCTCGCTTAACACCGCGCTGTCCCGTGCGTGTTGCATCCCCCATTCCCGTAACTGCGGGGCCGCCCCGGAGCGTTCGCTCCGGGGCGGTTTTTCAGCTGCAAAGCAGCTGAAAAACCGCAAGATCTGATTCGAGGCGGGCCTTGCCCCCTCGAGCACCCCCGCTGCTCTGCGGACGTTCTCTTGCGCGGAATACGGAGCGCGGTGATAGAAACGCCCGCCCCAAAGCCGAAGCTTTGGGGCGGGCGCTGCCGCTTGTTTTATCCGGCGCGGAACAGCCGCCGGTACTCGCGCGGGCTGCAGTAGCCCGCCGCGCACTGCGAAAAGGCGTCGCCGAGAAAGAGCCTGTCCGTGCAGATCTCGATGATGGAAAACCGCTCGCCCGGCGCGGCGGCCAGGACGCGGATCTCGGCGTCGAGCAGCGGGTGGTACTCCGCCTCGCAGGCGTCTGTGATGCACATGTCCGGCTGCCAGCAGAAGGTCTGCTGCACATCGCAGCCGCAGATGACAGCGTCAAAGGCGGCACCGTCGCGGATCGCGTGGTCAATGTACGTTCGCAGGGTCATGATTCTTCTCCTCCCATGTCCATGTTGTGTTTCTGTTTTCTCCCTTTTATCACAGCATAGCACATGCAAAGTCCAATAATCAGGACAGTGGAGGCAAAGATTCCGCTATTTTTGCGCCGCGCGCAGCCAGGCGATCTCCTGCGCGTACCCGGCGTCGTCGTTCGGCGTCTCGAGGATGAACGGCAGCTCCGCCAGCGCCGGGTGCCGGGTGACGCGCACGAGCGCCTCCGGCGGGATGCAGCCGTCGAGCAGCTTTGCGTGCCGGTCCTTGTGGCTGCCGCAGGGGTTGAGGCTGTTGTTGAGGTGCACGGCGTGCAGGCGCTCGAGCCCGATCACGCGGTCAAACTCCGAGAGCACACCGTCAAGGTCGCCGGCGATGTCATACCCCGCGTCCCAGATGTGGCACGTGTCGAGGCAGACGCCGATGTGCGCTTGCAGCTCCACGCGGTCAATGATGGCGCGCAGCTCCTCGAAGCGGCCGCCGACCTCGCTGCCCTTGCCGGCCATGGTCTCGAGCAGGACGGTCGTGGTCATGTCGGGAAAGAGGACCTCATTGAGCAGCGCGGCAATCTTCTTGATGCCCACGTCGATGCCCTGCCCGACGTGGCTGCCGGGGTGAAAATTATAGAGCTGGCCGGGCGTGTGCTCCATGCGCTGCAGGTCGTCGGAAAAGGCCATGCGCGCAAACTCCGCCACGTTCGCCTTGGCTGCGCAGGGGTTGAGTGTGTAGGGCGCGTGCGCGACCAGCCGGTCGATGCCCGCGCGGGCGCACTCGGCGTGAAAGGCCGCAATGTCTGTTTCCTCAATGGGTTTGGCGCTGCCGCCGCGGGGATTGCGCGTGAAGAACGCGAACGTGTTTGCGCCCAGCGCCTCCGCGCGCTTTGCCATGGCGAGATACCCGCCTGCGGAGGAAATGTGACAGCCGATCCGGAACATACGATCACCTCAAAGAATGGATGTCCCCATCATAGCACACCGCGCGGCGGCTGCCAAGCTTGCCACCGCGCCGCGGATGGTGTATGCTGTTTCACAAAGTAAAAAATAAGGGTAGGAGATATGCAATGAGTCTGTTTCACAAAGCAAGGGCAGAGAAGCCACCCGTAGATTGGAGCCGCGCATACTTCGCTGCGCCGAAGTTTTATGGCAAACCGGATGGTGCTCCATTTGGAGCAATCGCGTTAACAGAGGGGACAGAGACGGTCTTGCCGAAAGCCCCGCAAAAGGAATATGCGGTGGATGGAAAGCCGGTGGCGGATTGGAAGATCGTTCTGGTCAGCACGACAAAAGACTGTGTGATCGGAGACAGTGACTATTTTTGCGCCTTGGCGAAGCTCAAGAATTATGTGCAGGACACCAATGACGACGCGGTTTTGATTCGGGCGCTGTCGTTGGAAGAATTAGAAGCGATCGCGGAGTGATTTTTTGCATACCACGGAAAAGGGGAGGACAGGCCATGCAGCCGTATGAACTCATTCGCTCCGGCCGCCGCACGCTGGCGCTCGAGCTGCGCGGCGGGCGTGTGATCGTGCGCGCGCCGTACCGGGCGTCTCAAGCGGTGATCGACCGCTTTGTTGCCGCGCACGCTGACTGGATCGCGCGCGGGCTGGCCAAACAGGAGGCCCGCGCTGCTGCACACCCCGAGCCGACGGACGCCGAGCGGGCGGCCTACATCCGGCAGGCGAAGGCTTGCCTGCCGCAGCGCGTGGCGTATTATTCCGAGCAGATGGGCCTCTACCCGACGCAGATGCGCATCACGGGCGCGCGCACGCGCTTTGGCAGCTGCAGCTCACGGGGGCACATCTGCTTTTCGTGGCGGCTGATGCAGTACCCGCCGGAGGCGATCGACTACGTCGTTGTGCACGAGCTGGCGCACCTGCGCTACATGAACCACGGCGCGGAGTTTTACGCGCTCATCGCGCGCTATCTGCCGGACTGGAAGACCCGCCGCGCCCTGCTGCGGGCGTGAAAAAGCACCGGAGGACGATCTGTCCTCCGGTGCTTTTCATTCGGAATTGACTTTTTGCACCCGCTGCGTGTAAACTATTCATTCAGGAACCAAGAAGGAGGGATGTACCATGAAGCAGGCGATCGCGCTGGCCGGCGGCGGCACAAAGGGCGCGTATCAGGTCGGCGCGTGGAAGGCGATGCGGGAGCTGGGCATCCCGTTTGACATCGTTACGGGCACGTCCATCGGCTCGGTCACGGCGGCGCTAATGGTGCAGGGCGATTTTGACCGCGCGTGGGAGCTCTGGACGCACATCACGGAAGAGCAGATCATGCTCGAGCGCGCCGACGCCACGCCGCACGAAAAGCGCGAGCTGGCGGCGTTGGCTGAGCACCCGGAGCAGCTCATCGCGCGTGTGAAGGACTGGGCGGACCTCAACCGCCGTACGGCGGACATCACGCCGTACCGCGCGCTCGTGCACCAATATCTCGACGAGGCGCGCTTTTTCGCCTCGCCGGTGGATTTCGGACTCATGACGGCGCGTTTCCCGTCGTTCCAGCCGGTCGAGGTGTGCAAGCAGGACATTGCGCCCGGCTACCTGCCGCAGTGGATCCTCGCGTCGTCGGCGTGCTACCCGATGTTTCCGATGTGCGAGATCGACGGGCAGAACTACCTCGACGGCGCGTACTCGGACAATCTGCCGATCGGCACGGCGTTTCGCCTCGGCGCTGACCGCGTCATCGCCATCGGCCTCAAGCCGGAGACACCGGAGAAAAAATACGCAAACCACCCGCTCGTGACCTACATCGCCCCGGCAGAGCCGCTGGGCAAGCTGCTGGAGTTCGACCCCGACGCGCTGCGTCACAGCATCGCCCTCGGCTATACGGACACGCTGCGCGTGCTCGGCAGCTATATCGGCCATACCTACACGTTCGAACCCGACGGGCAGACGCTGATCGAGGGCGTCGCGCGCGACTATCTGCTCTGGCTGCTGCGCCGGGAGCTGACGCCGCCGGACTCCATGCTGGACTTTTTCCGCAGCGACACGCCGCTGACCGACCGCGTCCTCAGCGACCAGCACAGCGACCTGACGGCCTGCGCGCTCGCGGGCGCGGAGTGCGTGCTCGAGGCGTATGCCTATCCGCGCGGGGAGATCTACGATCTCAAGCTCCTGCTGCCGGAGCTGGCCATGCGCCTTGCGGAGGATGAGGACACGCCGGAGCTCGAGCGCGCGCACGCGCTGTGCGCGTCGCTGGGCAGCGAGCATTTCTTCACGCAGCTCGCCCCGCTCACGCCGCGCTACGACGCCAGGGACATCTTCCTCGCCACACTCACGCTCTATCTGCGCGAGCAGACGGCCTGACGGGCAGGTTTTTGTTGCACTCGCGGGAAAAATCGGGTATACTATCTAGGTTTGATATTCGAAAGAACAACAGAGGAGCGGACTATGGATCTGAAACAGGAAATCGAGCGCCGCCGGACGTTTGCGATCATCTCGCACCCGGACGCCGGCAAGACGACGCTCACGGAAAAGCTGCTGCTGTACGGCGGGGCCATCCAGCTCGCCGGCTCGGTCAAGGGCAAGGCGACCGCGCGCCACGCGGTCTCGGACTGGATGGAACTCGAAAAGCAGCGCGGCATCTCCATCACGTCGTCGGTCATGCAGTTTGAATACGAGGGCTATTGCATCAACATCCTCGACACCCCGGGCCACCAGGACTTTTCGGAAGACACCTACCGCACGCTCATGGCGGCGGACAGTGCCGTCATGGTCATTGACGCGGCCAAGGGCATCGAGCCGCAGACGCGCAAGCTCTTCAAGATCTGCGCCATGCGCCACATCCCAATCTTCACGTTCATCAATAAGCTCGACCGCGAGGCCCGCGACCCGTTTGAGCTCATGGAGCAGCTGGAAAACGAGTTCGGCATCGGCACTTATCCGGTCAACTGGCCCATCGGCTGCGGGCACGACTTCAAGGGCGTGTTCGACCGCGACCGCCGCGAGATCCTCGCGTTTCAGGAGTTTCACCGCGGGCAGAACAAGATCCGCCCCATCGAGTGCGAGCTCACGGACGTTGAGCGGCTCGACGAGCTGATTGGGCCGCGCCAGCGCGAAAAGCTGACCGAGGACATTGAGCTGCTCGACGGCGCGGGCTACGCCTTCGATCTCGACGAGGTGCGCGCCGGCCGGCTCAGCCCGGTGTTCTTCGGCTCCGCGCTGACGAATTTCGGCGTCGAGCCGTTTCTGGAAAACTTCCTGCACATGACGATGCCGCCGCTGCCGCGCACGACGGCCGACGGCGTGGTCGACCCGATGCAGCCGGCGTTTTCCGCGTTCGTATTTAAAATTCAGGCGAACATGAACAAGGCCCACCGCGACCGCATCGCCTTCATGCGCATCTGTTCGGGCAAGTTCGAGCGCGACCATGAGTACCTGCACGTGCAGGGCGGCAAGACGCTCAAGCTCGCGCAGCCGCAGCAGCTCATGGCGCAGGAGCGTGCGATCATCAATGAGGCCTACGCCGGCGACATCATCGGCGTGTTCGACCCCGGCATCTTCTCCATCGGCGACACGATCTGCGACCCGAAGCTGCGCGTGCGCTTCGAGGGCATCCCGACGTTCGCGCCGGAGCACTTTTCCGTCATCTCGCAGGTGGACACCATGAAGCGCAAGCAGTTTGTCAAGGGTGTCACCCAGATCGCGCAGGAGGGCGCCATCCAGATCTTCCACGAGCCGAACAGCGGCATGGAGGAGGTCATCGTCGGTGCGGTCGGCGTGCTGCAGTTCGAGGTGCTGGAGTACCGGCTCAAGAACGAGTACAACATCGACATCCGCCGCCACGACCTGTCGTATTCCTATATCCGCTGGATCACGAGCGAGGGCACCGACCCCACGGCGCTCAACCTCGCTTCCGACACGAAGTGGGTGCAGGACTTCCGCGGCCACAACCTGCTCATTTTCAATAATGAGTGGAGCATCCGCTGGGCGGAGCAGAAAAATCCCGGCCTGACGCTGGCGGAGTTCAGCACAAATCAGGACGACGAGGCATAATATCTCACAGGGCCATTCGAACGGATGGCCCTGTTTTTTCGCGGTTCATCGCGCTGCCCTGAATGCGTAAAAATCCCCCGGTGCGGGCTCACTCCGCGCCGGGGGATCTTTGCCTCCGCAAAGTTTTCTGTACGCCGTCAGGATGCGACGGCTTTTTTTGCGGCGGCTGTGTATACTGGTGTCAAACGAAAGCAGAGGAGGGGGGAGCGGTGAAGAAACTCCGCTTTGTGATCTTTGTCATGCTCATCATGCTGCTGCTGTGTTCGGCCGCGCGTGCGGTTCGGTCGACGCCGGAGGCGCGGGTGGCCGTACAAATGCAAAAACCTCCTGCAGCGCAGGAGGTTTTTCCTTATGCAGGTATGGATGCTCAGAACAGATCCTCGACCACTTTCTCGGGCGGGACTTCCAGCAGCGCCGGGTTGTGCATGAACATCTTCATGTACTTGAACGAGGAGGCGTAATAGTACCCGTCGCACACGCGCTCGTCCATGACGGCCATGAAGTCGATGTACTTGCGCTCGACCGGCTTGCCCTCGCGGTCAAGCTCGACCGCCTTGCGCTTGGCGCCGAAGGCGATGAACATCGGCAGGTTGCCGAAGTTGTACAGGTGGTGATAAATCGGCGGGATGCCGAGCGAGCCCATATCGGTGATAATCATCGAGCCGTGGAAGGGGCTGGCGTCGAGCAGCTTCTGCGGGATGACGCCGAAGTAATCCATCACGCGCAGGCAGCCGATGGCGAAGCGCAGCAGGAAACGCGGCAGCTTCAGCAGCGCGCCGGCGACCTGCTCGGTGTTGTTGTCCTGGTCGCCGTACTTGATCTCGTCGATCTTCTCGTTCATCTTGCGGTAGACGTCAAAGATCGTGTCCGTCGGGGCGAAGACGGCCTTGATGGTCGTCTCGTTCGAGGTGGTGGACATGCTGCGGCGCACGGTCAGCACGACCTCGATATTGTTGCGCGCATAGATGCGCCGGCCGGCCACGAAACGGTTGATGCCGGGGCGCATGGAGACCATACGGATGTAGGCCGCAATGAACAGATGCAGGTAGCCGAGGCCCTTGTAGCCCTCGAGGCGCTTCTGGCGCAGCCAGCGGTCGGTGTTCGTGATCTCAATGCAGTCCTCAAACTGATTGCAGGCGTCGTTCTTCGTGGGCATGATGTAGGGCATGAACTTGTAAAACGGTGCGAGGGACTGGATCAGGCGGCCGTCCTTGCGGTCACCGAAACGGCGTTTGCTTTCCATGAAAGTACCTCCGAATATGCGAATATAGTTCAAACTTTTTAACTTTAGCAAAAATATTATAGGCTATTTCCGGCACAATAGCAAGTGGAAAAACATTTTAAGTGTTGAAATCTTGCATTTCCCAACATTTTGTTCATTTTTTCATCAGAAATTATGAATGTTCCCATTGCGAGAAATCATGCAAATCCGATAACGTTAAATTTTCGTCAATGACGTGAAAAAGCTAGCAGGATCAATAGTTTTTTAACACATAGGTGTTTGAATTTTGACAGACAATTTTGGGCAGTTTTACTTGATTAACAGCGATGAATAAGGTAAAATACCTACATTATGTAGAAACAGTTCGTGAAAACGGGCGTTGCGCGGCATAATAACAGTTTGATTCGTAGGGAGGTGTACGGATGTCATTTGAGGCGATAACAACGATCAGTGACGCAGAAAACCGGGCCAGACAGATCAAAGCCGACGCGCAGGCAGCCGCTGCGGCGGCAGTGGAAGCGGCCCAGGCCGAGGGAAAGGCAGTGATAGAGGCTGCCGTCGGTAAGGCGCAGCAGGAGCTGCAGACGCTGCGGGCCAAATCGGATGAAAAGGCGAAGGCGGATGCGGAAACGCTGGCGGCGGAGACCAAGAACAAGGAAGCTGCCATGCGCATCAAGGCTAAGACCAATCTGGATCGGGCTGCATCACTCATCGTGGAAAGGATTGTGAACGGCTGATGGCCATTGTACACATGAAAAAGCTGCGGCTCATGGTCGTTCGCCGGCAGAAAGATGAGCTGCTCCGGGATCTGATGCTGCTCGGCTGCGTGCAGATCTCGGAACCGGACGCCTTGCTTGCGGACGCGGAATCTGCCGCAGTCCTGCGTCAGGAGAGCGGCAATGTGACGGAGGTGCGCAGTGAACTCACGCGCCTGACCGCCGCGCTCAAGCTGCTCGACAAGTATGCGCCGGTCAAGTCCAGGCTGCTCAGCTCCCGGCCGGAGGTCACGGAGGCGGATTTCCTGGATGACGGTGCGTACCGTCAGGAGCTCGATGCAGTCGCACAGATCGAGGAGCTGGAGGCGGCCGTGCGCCGCTACAACGGCGAGGAGGCTAAGCTCCGCAGCAATATGGAGGCCCTGCGCCCGTGGCAGACACTCGACCTGCCGCTGGATCTGGGCGAAACCGTAAGGACCCGCATTTCTCTGGGTATGCTGCCCGCGGCAGTGGATCTTGCCGAGACTGCAAAAGCGCTGGCGGACGCTGCGCCCGAGTCGCAGCTGTATGAGATCTCTTCGGACAAGGAACAGCACTATGTGCTGCTCATTTGTTTGAAAGAGGAGCTGACGGAAGCCATCACGGCGCTGCGCGCGTCCGGCTTCACGCTGGCAAACCTGAACGGCGCGCCGGGCACGGCAAAGCAGAACATTGAGGACGCGCAGCAGCAGATCGCGGACGTCACCCGCAGGCGTGAGCAGGCGGAGACGAATATTGCCGCCTTTGCCCCGCACCGGGATGCGTTCAAGCTCTGCATCGACCGCGCGAGCGTGAAGCTCGGCCGCGCGGAGGCGGAAGAGCGCCTGGTCGGTACCGAGAGCGTCGTGTGCATGCGCGGCTGGCTCACGGCGCCGGAGGAGGCCAAGCTCACCGCGGTGCTCGCAAAGTATGACTGCGCTTGGGATCTGGCCGATCCCACGGAGGACGAGTACCCCGAGGTGCCGGTCAAGCTCCAAAACAACAAATTTACCGAACCGCTGAACATGGTCACGAACATGTACAGCCTGCCGGCCTACGGCACGGTCGATCCGAACCCGCTCATGGCGCCGTTTTTCATTTTGTTCTACGGCATCATGATGGCGGACATGGGCTACGGCCTTGTGATGATGATCGCGGCGCTCGTTGCGCTCGGCAAGATGAAGCCGAAACGCGGCAGCAAGTATTTCTGCGAGCTGCTGTTCGCCTGCGGCGTGTCGACGTTCCTGCTCGGCATCGTGACAGGCGGCTTCTTCGGCAACGCCGTGCCGACGATCGTGAAGATGTTCGGTCACGACGTCAAGCTCGGCATTCTGACAAGCCCGCTGCTCGACCCGCTGACCGATACGACGCAGATCCTCATCGGCGCCATGGTGCTCGGTTTCATCCAGCTCTCGACCGGCATGGTCGTGAACATGGTCATGGAGTGCCGTCAGGGCAAGGTCGGCGATGCGATCTTCAACGAGGGCACCTGGTTCGTGATCTTCGCGGGCCTGGCGCTGTTCGTGCTCAAGATCGGCAACATCGGCGGCGTGCCGGTCGTGCTGTGCATCGGCGTTCTGATGCTGATCTACGGTTCCGGCCGCGAGGCCAAGGGCTTCGGCAAAGTCACCGCCGTGTTCGGCGCGGTCTACAACGGCCTGACCGGCTGGTTCGGCGACATTCTCTCGTATTCCCGACTCATGGCTCTGATGCTGGCCGGCAGCGTCATCGCGCAGGTGTTCAACACCCTCGCCGCGATGCCGTCGAGCGGCGGCGTGACGGTCGTGTCGATGATCGTGTTCATCATCATCTTCCTGTTGGGCCATCTGCTCAACTTCGGCCTGAACCTGCTCGGCTGCTTCGTGCATGACCTGCGTCTGCAGTGCCTGGAGTTCTTCGGCAAGTTCTATGTCGACGGCGGCAAACCGTTCCGCCCGCTCGAGATCAACACGCGCTATGTCGACGTGGAAAATCATAATTTCTAATCATTCGTATTCAAGAGATATTTAAGGAGGAAAATGAAAATGGCATTTCTCGAATCCATCGGTGGTCTGGCTCTCGGCCTTCTCGGCGCTGCGCTCGCAGCGGCGCTCGCGTGCATTGGCTCTGCAAAGGGCACCGGCATCGCCGGTGAGGCCGGCGCAGGTCTCGTTTCGGAAGATCCCAGCAAGTTCGGCAAAGCGATGATCATGCAGGTCATCCCGGGCACCCAGGGCCTGTACGGCTTCGTTATCTGGTTCCTGGCTCAGAATCAGATCTTCGCTGCCAACGCTGCCGCTCCGCTGACCGTCGCTCAGGGCCTGCAGTACTTCGCAGCCTGCCTGCCGATCGCGCTCGGCGGTCTGATCTCCGCCATCGCTCAGGGCAAGGTCGCTGCCGCGTCCCTGAACATTCTGGCCAAGAAGCCCGACGACTGGTCCAAGGGCATGATCTTCTGCATCACGGTTGAGTTCTACGCCATCCTCTGCCTGCTGGCATCCTTCCTGATGCTCAACGGCTTGAAGTAATCCCCATCCTCTTCCGACAGAAGGGAACAAAGATCTATGAATGGTATTGAAAAAATCACCGGCCGCATCGAGGCGGACGCGCAGGAGCAGGCGAAGGCCATCGCGGCCGAAGCCGAGGCCAGGTGCGCCGAGATCCGTGCCGATTATGACAAACAGGCGCAGGACCAGTACTGGGCCCGCGTCCGCGACGGTGTGAAAGCGTGCGAGGACCGCGTGCAGCGCATGGGCCGTCTGGCGGAAATGGAAGCCAGAAAGAGCGTCCTTGCCCTCAAGCAGGAGATGGTCGACGCGGCGTTTGCCGCCGCGCTCGATAAGATCTGCACCATGCCGCAGGCGGACTACGTGGCGTATCTGGCCAAACTCGCCGCGCAGGCCGCGACGACCGGCACCGAGACCCTGGTGTTCAACGCCAAGGATCAGGCCGCGTGCGGTCAGGCGGTCGTGGACGCTGCCAATGCGCTGCTCGCGCAGCAGGGCAAGCCCGGCCGGCTCACCATGAGCCAGGCCACGCGCGACCTGCGCGCCGGGTTTGTGCTCCAGCAGGGAGATATCGAGGTTAACTGTGCCGTGGAGACGATCGCAGAGCTCTGCCGCAGTGATCTGGCTGCTCAGGTTGCCGAGGTCTTGTTCGGCGCGTGACCTGCCCCGCCCCCGTGCGGGGGGAATGAATTATCCTATATGGGGCGCAGAGTGCTGCGCCGCATGAGGGAGGAACCGAATTGTCTAAAGTAAAAGATACGAATTACCTTGCGATTACGGCAATGCTGGCAGCCCGCGAGACCAAAATGCTTTCCGCTGAGCGCATGGAGCGCATGATCGACGCGCCCACGAACGACGAGGCGGCCAAGATCTTGGAGGAATGCGGCTACGGCGACCTGAGCGGCCTGTCCGCGAAGGAAGCCGGCGCTGCGCTCGAGGCGCACATCGCGGCGCTGTTCGATGAGGTCGAGGGCATGGTCCCGGAGGCGCAGCTCGTGCAGCTGTTCCGCCTCAAGTATGACTACCACAATGCCAAGGCGCTCATCAAGGCGCGGGCGATGGGCGTGGAGTGCGATGCGATCCTGTCGCAGCGCGGCACCGTGGCGCCGCAGAAACTGCTCACGGCGTTTCTCGAGGAGGACTACCGCGACATCCCGCCCATTCTGGCGCAGGCCATGGTCAGCGCCGCCGCGATCCTGGCGCGCACGACCAATCCGCAGGCAGCGGACTTCGAGCTCGACCGCGCGTATTTCGCGCAGATGCTCGCGCTTTCCGACGGCCTGAGCGACGGCGGCTTTGCCAGAGGCTATGTGCAGCTGCAGATCGACAGCGCGAACCTGCGCGCTGCCGTGCGCACGCGCCGCATGGCCAAGGACGCGGACTTTCTCAAGACTGCGCTCATCCCGGGCGGCACGATCGGCACGGACCGCGTGCTCGCGGCGTTCGACTCGGCCGAGGCGCTCACCGCGCTCTACGGCAACACGTGGCTGGGCAATGCGGCGGCTGCCGGCGCGGCGGCCATGAGCGGCGGCGCGCTGACGGCGTTTGAGCTGCTGTGCGACAACGCGCTCATGGACTACATCCGCGCGGCCAAGCTGCGCAGCTTCGGCGCGGCGCATGTGTCCGCTTATCTCGCCGCCATGGAAAACGAGACTACGGCCGCCAGAATGATCCTGACGGGCAGACTCGCAGGGCTTCAGCCCGCGGTCATCCGGGAAAGGCTGCGTGAGACTTATGCTTAAAATTGCAGTTGTCGGCGGTGCGGAGACCGTCATGGGCTTCAAGGCGCTCGGCCTCGAGGCCTGCCCGGTCGCCAATGCCGAGGAGGCGCGCGAGACGCTGCGCCGCCTGACGAAAGACTCTGAGGACTACGCCATCATCTATGTCGAAGAGAATCTGGCGCAGGAGCTTCAGCATGAGATCGACAAATTCAAAGATGTTCCCAAGCCGGCCATCATCCTGATCCCCGGCAGGGAAGGCCCCCTCGGCCTCGGCCAGACCGCGCTCAAGGCGGCCGTCGAGCGAGCGGTTGGCTCCGATATCCTTTAAGGAAAGGAAGAATGAAATTGAGCGGAACCATTACAAAAGTTTCCGGTCCGCTGGTCGTGGCCAATGGCCTTGCCGATGCCAACGTCTCCGACGTTGTGCGTGTCGGCGAGCAGCGCCTGATCGGCGAGATCCTGAATATGACCGGCGACAGCGCGTCCATCCAGGTCTATGAGGAGACCTCGGGCCTTGGCCCCGGCGCGAAGGTCGAGACCACCGGTATGCCGCTGTCCGTGGAGCTTGGCCCCGGCATGCTGGAGAATATCTATGACGGTATCCAGCGCCCGCTGCCCGAGATCCGCGACCTGACCGGCTCCAACATCACCCGCGGCGTCGAGGTGCCCGCGCTCAACCGCGAGCGCGTCTGGCACTTTGACCCCGTTGTGCAGCCCGGCACCGCCGTCATCGGCGGCGACGTGATCGGCACCGTCCAGGAGACGACGGCCATCCTGCACAAGATCATGGTGCCCCCGCAGATGAAGGGCACGATCAAGAGCATCACCGGCGGCGACTTCACGGTCGACCAGACCGTCGCCGTGCTCACCGACGCCAACGGCGTCGACCACGAGCTGAACATGATCCAGCGCTGGCCGGTGCGTATCGCGCGTCCCTACGCGCAGAAGTTTGCCCCGAACAAGCCCATGAACAGCGGCCAGCGTATCATCGACACGCTCTTCCCGATCGCCAAGGGCGGCACGGCCGCCGTGCCCGGCCCGTTCGGCAGCGGCAAGACCGTCGTGCAGCACCAGCTCGCCAAGTGGTCGGACGTGGACGTCGTCGTCTACATTGGCTGCGGCGAACGCGGCAACGAGATGACCGACGTTCTCATGGAGTTCCCGGAGCTGACCGACCCGCGCAACGGCGAGCCGCTGATGAAGCGTACCGTGCTCATTGCCAACACCTCCGATATGCCCGTGGCAGCGCGTGAGGCGTCCATCTATACCGGCATCACCATCGCCGAGTACTTCCGTGACATGGGCTATGACGTCGCCGTTCTGGCTGACTCCACCTCCCGCTGGGCCGAGGCCCTGCGTGAGATGTCCGGCCGTCTGGAAGAGATGCCCGGCGAAGAAGGCTACCCGGCCTACCTCGCGTCCCGCATCGCGCAGTTCTACGAGCGCGCCGGCTGCATCCGCTGCATCGGCAGCGAGGGCGACCGCCGCGGCTCCGTCACCGCCATCGGCGCTGTCTCGCCTCCGGGCGGCGACATTTCCGAGCCGGTCTCGCAGGCCACCATGCGTATCGTCAAGGTGTTCTGGGCGCTCGATTCGAGCCTGGCGTATGCCCGCCACTTCCCGGCCATCAACTGGCTGACGTCTTACTCGCTGTATGTTGACTCGCTCAAGCCGTGGTATGAGGCCACGTTCGGCGAGGAATATATGGCCAACCGCGACAAGGCCATGAGCATCCTGCAGCAGGAATCCGAACTGCAGGAGATCGTCCGCCTCGTCGGTCAGGACGCGCTGTCCCCGGCTGACCGCCTGACGATGGAGACGGCCAAGATGATCCGTGAGGACTTCCTGCAGCAGAACGCCTTCGTCGACATCGACAGCTACTCCGAGTACCGCCGTCAGTTCCTGCTGCTCGGCCTCATTCTGCACTATGACGCCGAGTGCCGCGACGCGCTCGAGAAGAACGCGCCGATGCAGAAGCTCTTTGCCATCCCTGCCCGCGTCGACATCGGCCGCGCCAAGAGCGTGCCGAGCGACGAGTACGAGCAGGCCTATGCCAAGATCGCCGCGGACATGACCGCGCAGATCAAAGAGATTATCGCCGGAGGTGAGGAGCAGTGATTAAAGAGTATAAAACGATCCAGGAGATTGCCAGCCCTCTGATGATCGTCAAGAACGTCGAAGGCGTGACCTACGACGAGCTGGCCGAGATCGAGCTCCCGAACGGTGAAGTCCGCCGCTGCAAGGTCCTCGAGGTCGAGGACGACCACGCGGTCGTGCAGCTCTTTGAGAGCGCACAGGGCATCAACCTCGCACAGTCGAAGGTCCGCTTCCTCGGCCACCCGCTGCAGCTGGGCGTGAGCGAGGATATGCTCGGCCGCGTCTTCAACGGCATGGGCGAGCCCATCGACGGCGGCCCGGCGATCCTCGCCGAGGAGCACCGCGACATCAACGGCCTGCCGATGAACCCGGCAGCCCGCGCCTACCCGGCGGAGTTCATCCAGACCGGCGTTTCCACCATCGACGGCCTGAACACCCTCGTCCGCGGCCAGAAGCTGCCGATCTTCTCGGCATCCGGCCTGCCGCACGCCGCGCTGGCCGCGCAGATCGCGCGCCAGGCGAAGGTGCTGGGCGACAACGAGAACTTCGCCGTCGTCTTCGCCGCCATCGGTATCACGTTCGAGGAGTCCGAGTACTTCATTCAGGAGTTCCGCCGCACCGGCGCTATCGACCGCACGGTCGTGTTCTCCAACCTTGCCAACGACCCCGCCGTCGAGCGTATCGCCACCCCGCGTATGGCGCTGACCGCGGCCGAGTACCTGGCCTTTGAAAAGGACATGCAGGTGCTGGTCATCCTGACCGATATCACCAACTACGCCGAGGCTCTGCGTGAGGTCTCCGCGGCAAAGAAGGAAGTCCCGGGCCGCCGCGGCTACCCCGGCTACCTGTACACCGACCTGGCCACGCTCTACGAGCGCGCCGGCCGCCGCATCGGCAAGTCCGGCTCGATCACCATGATCCCGATCCTGACCATGCCCGAAGACGACAAGACCCACCCGATCCCCGACCTGACCGGCTACATCACCGAGGGCCAGATCATCCTCTCCCGCGACCTGTACCGCAAGGGCATCATCCCGCCCGTGGACGTGCTGCCCAGCCTGTCGCGTCTGAAGGATAAGGGCATCGGCGAGGGCAAGACCCGTGAGGACCACTCCGGCACGATGAACCAGCTGTTCGCGGCCTATGCCCGCGGCAAGGACGCCAAGGAGCTCATGACCATTCTGGGCGAGGCGGCCCTGTCCGACGACGACAAGCAGTTTGCGAAGTTCGCCGATGCATTTGAGCAGCGCTACGTCAATCAGGGCAACAACACCAACCGCACCATTGAGGATACCCTTAACCTCGGCTGGGAGCTGCTGAGCCTGCTGCCGCGCACCGAGCTCAAGCGTATCAAGCCCGAGCTGATCGAAAAGTATATGCCCGAGACCTGAGCGCATCCGTCCCGCAGACTTACCAAGTGAGGTGATTTGATGGCAAATACAGCGATTACCCCGACAAGAATGGTGCTCAACCAGCTCAAGGGCCGGTTGAAAACCGCTCGCAGGGGTCATAAGCTCCTCAAGGATAAGCGTGACGAGCTGATGCGTCAGTTCCTCGACAACGTGCGCCTGAACAAGCAGCTGCGTGCGAAGGTCGAGCAGGGACTCACGGAGGCGTTCGGCTCTCTGTCGGTCGCGTCCGCGATCATGTCCCCGGAAATGCTCGAACAGTCGCTGCTCTACCCGCGGCAGAGCGTCGAGCTGGGCATGACCTATCAGAACATCATGAGCGTGAACGTGCCGGTCTACGATTTCCAGACCCGCAACAGCGATCCGTCCGAGATCTTCCCGTACGGATTTGCGCAGACGTCCGGTGAGCTGGACGATGCGCTCGAGAAGCTGGCGGAGGTGTTCAAGGACATGCTCGAGCTCGCGCAGGTCGAAAAGACCACGCAGATGCTCGCGCAGGAGATCGAAAAGACCCGCCGCCGCGTCAACGCGCTCGAATACGTTATGATCCCCGAGCTGGAGCAGAACATTCGTTACATCTCCATGAAGCTGGACGAGAACGAAAGTTCGACCAAGGTGCGCCTGATGAAGGTCAAGGAAATGGTCCTCGAGGACGCACACCACTACAAGCAATAAGTATCGGAAAACCGCCGCATCTTGGATGCGGCGGTTTTTGCAGCAGTTGGAAGCAGTCGCTGCGGCAAGAGACGATCGCGCAGCGGGGGAGCTCGAGGGGGCAAGGCCCGCCTCGAATGAGATGCACTCCGAAAGCACAAACCCATTTGCGCTTTCGGGTTTTCTCCTCGGCCGAAAATCCTTTCGGCCGAGGGGAAAACCGCCGCATCTTGGGATGCGGCGGTTTTTGCGCGCTATTCTCGCTCTATTGGTTTTCGTCCCGCTCCATCAGTTCGAGCAGATGCGCCGTCTCGGCAGCGGCGTCCGGCGCGTTTGCCTCGACCTGCAGGGCGGAAGCGTTCGCGTCCGGCCGGATGCTCAGCTCCCAGCCGCCGTCGCGCAGGTGCAGCCCGTCGGTAAAGTCCGCCCCGGCCTCCATCATGGCCTCCGAGACCGTGCGCATCAGGTGCGCGCGGTCGCGGCAGGGGACGGTGCGGCGGTTCGGGTCTGCGTGCGGGAGCTGCGGCGGCAGGTCGTCCGGAGCGTCCGGCTGCGCCGGGCTCAGCCGCCCGTCAAGCACGTCAAGACTGCACCGGTAGTAGGCGCGCGGCGTGCCGATGTCGCACCAGTAGCCGTCCATCGGCACGCCGAGGATCGGCTCGTGCGCCGCGAGCAGCAGCGGGAAGAGATCTTTGGCAAAATCAAACGGCTGATCTTCCGGCACATAGGCCATTGCCCGCGGGGAGACAATATAGATCCCGGTGTTCACGAGATCGGTCACGACGTGCTCCCAGTCCGGTTTTTCGATGAAGTGCTGCACAAGCCCCTGCCGGTCCTGCAGCACGAGCCCATACTGCAGCGGCTCTGCGTTCGGGTAGAGTGCGATCGTTACGGCCGCGTCCGCCTGCTGGTGCCGGCGGTAGAGCCCCAGCAGGTCAAAGCTGCACGCGGCGTCGCCGCTGATGACGAGAAAATCCTCCCTGCCGTAAAAGTCGCTGCACGCGCGCACGCCGCCTGCCGTGCCGCGGGGTTCGGATTCGATGCGGTATTTCAGGTGCACGCCGTAGCTGCTGCCGTCGCCGCAGTGCTCCTGAATGACCTCCGGCCGGTAGCACAGCGTCATGCACACGTCCGTGAAGCCGTTGCGCCGCAGCAGATCCAGCAGCCGGTCGAGCACCGGCACGCCGACGAGCGGCACCATGGGTTTCGGCAGGCTTCCGGTGATGCTGCGCAGCCGCCGGCCCTGACCGCCGGCAAGTAAAATTGCTTTCATGCGCACGCTCCTTTCACGAATCTTCAGCAGGAAAGCGTCTTGTCAATACGGATAGAATCTGATATAATCATTGATTATCATAGGGGTAATAGCTTTTGCCCCGCAGGGTGCAAGGAGGTATGACGATGCGAGACCCCAAAGTCAGCAATGTACCCAATGAATCCAAGCTGCAGCGGGCGCTGATGCCCAATTCGCGGATGTTTCTGCTGTTTCTGATCGTGTTTGCAGTCATCACGTTCTTCTTCTCCGACCGGCTCTGGCTGTCGATCTGCGAGGGCGTCATCATTCTGCTGCTCATCATTTATTCGGTCATCATGCGCGCGCGCAAGCGCCGCACGCTCGAACGATATATTGAATCCGTCACCTATGATACGGAGTCTGCACGAAATAATACCCTGCAGAATTTCCCGCTGCCGATGGCGGTCTTTCGTCCGGCAGATTCGCAGGTCATCTGGGCCAACCAGAACTTTTTCGATCTCTGCGGCCGGCACAAGCCGACGGTCGATATGCGCATCACGGACGTGATCCCGGAGTTTTCCGGCCGCTGGCTGCTCGAGGGCAATACCCAGTGCCCGGAGCTGCTGGAGTATCAGGGCCATAAGTATCAGATCCACGGCAACCTCGTGCGCACGAATCCGGACGATGCCGCCAGCTACATGGGCATCACCTACTGGGTCGATGTCACGGATTATGAAAAGATCCGGCTGGAGTATTACGCTTCGCGCCCGATTATCGCCGTCATCGTCATCGATAACTACGATGAGCTCATCCGCGGCCTGACCGACCGCAAGCGCAACGAGCTGCGCGACGCCATTGAGGACAAGCTCCTGCAGTGGTGCGAGGGCAAGGGCGGCTTCTTCCGCCGCTACGACCGTGACCGGTATCTGTACGTGTTCGAGGAGCGGCATCTTGACGAGCTGCGCGCGAACAAGTTCGCATCCCTGCTCGACAGCGTGCACGCCGTGACCAGCCCGAGCGGCATCCGCGCCACCGTCAGCGTCGGCATCGGGCGCGACGGCGACAGCCTCGATGAATGCTATAATTTCGCCATTCTCGGCACCGAAATGGCGCTCTCGCGCGGCGGCGACCAGGCCGTGGTGAAAAACCGCGTCACGTTCGAATTCTTCGGCGGCCGCGGCGGCGAGGTCGAGCGGCGCACGAAGGTCAAGTCCCGCGTCATGGCCAACGCCCTCAGCCAGCTCATTCAGGACTCGTCCAAGGTCTACGTCATGGGCCATAAATTCTCCGATCTGGACACGCTCGGCGCGGCCGCCGGCGTCTGCTGCATCGCGCGCAAGCTCGGCACGCCTTGCCGCATCGTCATGGATGCGAACAAGACGGCCGCCGGCCAGCTGCGTGACCGGATGCTGCGCGTGCCGGAGTACGGCAAAGCGTTCCTGCCTCCGCAGGAGGCGTATCTGCATGCCGACAGCCGCACGCTGCTCGTCGTGGTAGACACCAACCGCCCGGATCAGGTGGAAAACCGCAACCTGCTCGAAGCCTGCACCCGCGTGGCGGTCATCGACCACCACCGCCGTGCGGCGACCTATATCACCAACGCGACCATGAGCTTCCACGAGCCGTATGCGTCGTCGGCCTGCGAGCTGATGACGGAGCTGCTCGAGGAGCTGGTCGAGCAGCCGGACATCCTGCGCGTGGAGGCGGAGGCAATGCTCTCGGGCATCATGCTCGATACGAAGGACTTCACCGTCCGCACCGGCGAGCGCACATTTGAGGCGGCGGCGTTCCTGCGCCGCGCCGGGGCCGATACCTCGGAGGTCAAAAAGCTCCTGCAGACGGACATGGAGCACACGGTCGCCCGCTATAAGATCCTGCAGACGGCGTCTATCTACCGCGCGGACATTGCCATTGCCGCGCCTACCGAGCCGCAGGACCGCATCGTTGCGGCGCAGGCGGCGGATGAACTGCTCAACATCGCCGGGGTCACGGCGTCCATGGTCATTTATCCGATGGGCGACGGGGATGTGTTCATCTCCGCGCGCTCGATCGGCGAACTGAATGTGCAGCTGGTCATGGAGGCGCTCGGCGGCGGCGGCAGCCGCTCGTCGGCAGCCGTGCAGCTGCATGACGTGTCGGTCGCGCAGGCGGTGCAGATGGCGCGCAAGGCGATCGACGAGAATCTGGAAAATTAAGCAAAGGAGTATCTTGTTATGAAAGTAATTTTGAATGTGGATGTCAAGGGCCAGGGCAAAAAGGGCGAGCTCAAGGAAGTGTCCGACGGTTATGCCCGCAACTATCTCCTGCCGCGCAAGCTTGCGACGGAGGCCACGGCCGACAATCTCAACGCCTTCCGCCTGAAGGAGAAGGCCAAGGCGGCGCAGATCGCCCGCGAGAAGGCCGAGGCGGAGGAAAACGCCAAAAAGCTCGGCGCCATTCAGGTGAAGATCGCGGCGAAGGCCGGCAGCAACGGCAAGCTCTTCGGCTCCGTCACCTCGAAGGAGATCAGCGACGCGCTGCACGAGCAGTTTGACCTTACCATCGAAAAGCAGAAGATCGTGCAGGCCGAACCCATCAAGAGCTTCGGCGCGTACGAGGTCAAGTGCAAGCTCGGCTATGAAGTCACCGGCACGATCCACGTGCTGGTCATCGAAGAGAAATAAACCGCGCGCAGGCGAGGGAGGGACCCGTCATGGAGGAGCTGCTGGGCAGACAGCCGCCCCATTCCGCTCCGGCGGAGCAGGCAGTCATCGGTGCGATGCTCATCGACCCGAGCTGCATCCCGGACGTGATCGAAAAGGTCAAGTCCGACGAATTTTATATTCAGGCCAACCGCGATATCTTTGACACCATCTTCGCCATGTTCTCCTACGGGCAGAGCGTGGACGCGGTCACGGTGCTCGAGCAGATGAAGGTCCGCGGTGTGTACAAGGACACGACGCAGCAGTACCTCATGGAGGTCATGCAGGTCACGCCCACGGCGGCGAACGTGCTCAAGTACGCGGCCATCGTGCGCGATCAGGCGCTGCTGCGCAATCTGCACACGGCGGCCGATGAGATCAACACCATGATCTTTGAGGGTTCCGGCGGAGCGGACGCCATGCTCGAGGCGGCCGAGCGCAAGATCTATGCGCTCCGGCAGGGACGCAATGTTGGCGGCCTGCAGCCGATCAGCATGGTCATCCAGCGCGTGTATGCAAACCTCTCCGAGGCGGCGAGCAGCGGCGGGGGCATCCCCGGCCTTGCCACCGGCCTGCCGGATCTGGATCAGACGATTCTCGGTCTGAACGCGGGCGAGCTCATCCTCATCGCGGCCCGTCCCGGCATGGGCAAGACGAGCCTTGCGCTCAACATTGCCCTGCACGTCGGCAAGACGTCCGGCAAGACGGTCGCGGTGTTCTCGCTCGAAATGGCGCGCGAGCAGCTCACGACGCGCCTGCTCGCGGGCGAGGGCCTGGTCGACAGCCAGAAGCTCCTGACCGGCAAGCTCTCGGCGGACGAGTGGCGGCGCGTCGGCGCCGCGGCCACGACCATCAGCGCGACGGATATCCGCATCGACGACAACCCGTCGCTGTCCGTTGCGGACATGAACGCCCAGTGCCGCCGCATCCCGAATCTTGGCCTTGTCGTCATCGACTATCTGCAGCTCATGCAGTCGGCTGGCAGCGGCCACGGCTGGTCGAATGAGAGCCGCACGCAGGCCGTCTCCGACATGAGCCGCATGCTCAAGATCATGGCCAAGGAGCTCAATGTTCCGGTCATCTGCCTGTCGCAGCTGTCGCGTGCCAACGAGTCGCGCCAGAATAAGCGCCCGATGCTGTCCGACCTCCGTGAGTCCGGCGCCATCGAGCAGGACGCGGATATCGTGCTCGCGCTCTACCGCGACGGGTATTATAACAAGGAGTGCGAGAATCCGAACCTCGCCGAGGCAATCATCCTCAAAAACCGCCACGGCGAGACCGGCACGCTCGAGCTCATGTGGCTGCCGGAGTACACATCCTTCGCGGCCATCGAGAAGAAGTACGACGACGATGACTATTGATGCCATCATGCCCGGCGTGCGTGTGCTGTGTGCCGTGTCCGGCGGGGTGGACTCCATGTACCTCCTGCACCGGATGACGGCGCTGGGCGCGCAGCGCGGCTTTGCCGTCGGCTGTGCGCACTTCAACCACGGGCTGCGCGGCGCGGAGAGCGACCGCGACGAGGCGTTCGTGCGCGCGCAGTGCGAGAAACTGGGCGTGCCGTTTTATGCCGGGCGCGGCGATGTTGCGTCCGTGCGCGGCATGGGCACTGAGGCCGCCGCGCGCGAGCTGCGCTATGCGTTCTTGGCGCAATGCGCGCAGGCGCACAGCTACGACTGGATCGCCACGGCGCACACGGCGGATGACAACGCCGAGACGCTGCTGCTCAACCTCGCGCGCGGCTGCGGCCTGCGCGGCCTGACCGGCATCCCGCCGCAGCGCGGCAAGCTCCTGCGCCCGATGCTGGACACGACGCGCGCGCAGGCGGAGGCCTACCTGACCGCCCATGCCATCCCGCACGTGGAGGACAGCACGAACGCGGCCGATGCCTATGCCCGCAACCGCGTCCGGCACCATGCCGTGCCGGCGCTCGAGAGCGTGAATCCCGCCTTCGTGCAGCACGCGGCCGACACGGCAGCGCTCCTGCGCGAGGACGAGGCGTTTCTCAGTGGGCTGGCTGCGGATTTTCTGGCTGGGCAGATGCCCGCGGAGGGCATCCCGATCGCCGAGCTGCTGGCGCTGCCGCGCCCGGTGTGCGTGCGTGCGCTGCAGCAGGCGGCCGGACGGGAACTGTCGCGCCGGCATCTGCTGGCGCTCGAGCGGCTGTGTGACGGGGAAGGGCTCGGCTATGCCGATGTGCCCGGCCTGCGCGTGACGCGCGAGCAGGGTCGGCTGTTTTTCGGCGCGCAGGCGCTGCCGCCGCTCGGGACGCACATTCTGCGTCCGGGTGAGACGGCGGAGATCCCGGAGCTGGGGCTGCGCGTCACGGTCGGCGTGCCGGAACCGTTTCGTGAAATTCACAGCGCGTTCACCACTTTTTGCTTTAAATCTGCGATCATCCATGATAAACTATCTGTTACGCCGCGGCGTCCGGGCGACCGGATTCGTCTGGCGGGGCGCGGCTGCACGAAGCGCGTGAGCGACCTGTTCGCCGAACGGGGGCTGACACAGGCCGAGCGCGACCGCGTGCCGATCATCCGCGCGGCAGATGCGCCGGCGGCCATCGCCGGTTTCGGCGTTGCCGAGCAATGCGCAGCGGCGCCGGGGCAAACCATGATCTGCATCCGAATGGAACAGATCCAGACATATGGGGGAGAATACTATGAGCGATATGAGAGATGACATTGCGTCCGTTCTGCTGTCCGCCGAGGAGATCCAGGCGCGCACGGCGGAGCTGGGTGCCCAGATTTCCAGAGATTTCGACGGCCGCGAGCCGCTGTTTGTCGGCGTGCTCAAGGGCTGCTTTGTGTTTATGGCCGACCTGATGCGCAGCGTGACCATCCCGTGCTCGGTCGATTTTATGGCTGTGTCGTCCTACGGCAACCAGACCACGACCACCGGCGCCGTGAAGATCAACAAGGACCTGAATCAGGACATCGAGGGCCGTGACATCATCCTCGTTGAGGACATTCTCGACAGCGGCGTCACGCTGCACTATCTCAAGGACTATCTCAGCGTCCGCCGGCCTGCCTCCATCACCATTGCCACCCTGCTCGATAAGCCCGCCCGCCGCAAGGCGCCGATCCACGCCGCCTATGCCGGCTTTGAGGTGCCGGACGCGTTCGTCGTCGGCTATGGGCTCGATTACGCAGAAAAATACCGCAATCTCCCGTATATCGGCGTACTCAAGCCGGAGGTCTACTCCACCTGAGCGCCCGGTGCGGATCCCATAAAGGATGTGATTTAATTTGAAACCTGATAAGAACCGTGCCAGAGGCATCGGGTTCTACCTGCTGATCGGCGTGATCATTCTCGCCGTCATCTTCTATCTGACCACACCGGCAGAGCAGAAGGAATACACCTATTCCGAGATCGAGGAACTGTTCCGCCAGGAGCAGGTCAAGTCGTTCTGCCTCGAGGGAGATGAGCTCACGCTCAATCTCTATTCTCCGGACAGCGATGGCAATACGACGATCAAAAAGACGCTGTCGAATCCCACCTGGTTCCGTGAGGATCTGGGGGATCTGATCGAGCAGCAGACCGCCAGCGGCGTGCTGACGGAGTATGATTACGTCAAGGGCTGGACGGCGCCGTGGTGGATGTCCATCCTGCCGTACCTGATCACGATCGTGCTGTTCGTCGGCGTGTGGTACCTGCTCATGAACAAGGCGGGCGGCGGCGGAGCGCCGGGCGTCGGCAAGTGCGGCAAGGCGCACACGCGCACCGGCGAGGAGAACCTCAAGAAGGTCACGTTTGCCGATGTCGCCGGTGCAGAAGAGGAAAAAGAGGAGCTGTCCGAGATCGTGGACTTCCTCAAGCGCCCGCAGAACTATACCGCGATGGGCGCGCGCATCCCCAAGGGCGTGCTGCTCGTCGGCCCTCCGGGCACCGGCAAGACGCTCATGGCCCGCGCGGTCGCGGGCGAGGCAGGCGTGCAGTTTCTGTCCATTTCGGGCTCGGACTTCGTTGAGCTCTATGTCGGCGTCGGCGCATCGCGTGTGCGCGATCTGTTCGACCAGGCCAAGAAGGTCGCCCCGGCCATCGTGTTCATCGACGAGATCGACGCGGTCGGCCGCCAGCGCGGCAGCGGTCTCGGCGGCGGTCACGACGAGCGCGAGCAGACGCTCAACCAGTTGCTCGTCGAGATGGACGGCTTTACGAATAACGAGGGCGTCATCGTCATGGCGGCGACCAACCGCGCCGACATTCTCGATAACGCGCTGCTGCGCCCCGGCCGCTTTGACCGGCGCGTGTATATGGGTCTGCCCGATATCAAGGGCCGCGAGGAGATCCTGAAGGTCCACGCCCGCGGCAAGCCGCTGGGCGACGATGTGGATCTCAAGAGTATCGCGCGCGGCACGGCCGGCTTTGCCGGTGCGGATCTGGAGAACCTCCTCAACGAGGCCGCCATCATGGCCACGCGCAGCAAGCGCCGCTTCATCATGCAGGCGGATATCGACGAGGCGATCCTGAAGGTCGTCATGGGCCCGGAGAAGAAGAGCCGCGTCGTGTCCGAGCGTGCGCGCCGCCTGACGGCGTACCACGAGTCCGGCCACGCGATCGCGTCGTTCTTCCTCAAGAACTCCGACCCCGTGCACTATATCACCATCATCCCGCGCGGCGCTGCCGGCGGCTTCACCTGGTATCGCAAGGCCGAGGACGCTGAGAACTTCACGTCCCGCGGCGAGATGTTTGACAGCATCGTCTCCGCGCTCGGCGGCCGCATTGCCGAGCAGCTCTTCCTTGACGATATCTCCACCGGCGCGTCCAACGATATCCAGCAGGCGACGAACATCGCCCGCGACATGGTCATGAAATACGGCATGTCCGAGAAGCTCGGCCCGATCTCGTTCGACGATTCGAGCCACAGTATCTTCATCGGCCGCGATTTCGGCACCACGAAGAGCTATTCCGAGGAGACCGCCGCCACGATCGACGAGGAGGTCAAGCACCTGTTCGACCAGGCCTACGCCAAGTGCGAGGCGCTGCTGCGCGAGCACGCCGACCTGCTGACCGGCCTCGCGGAGTACCTGCTCATCCACGAGACGATCGAGGGCGATGACTTCCGCTACTACTGTGAGCACGGTGTGATGCCCGTCCACCCGGACGACACCATTGAGCCGCCGGCGAAGGTCATCCGCAGAATGGACGAGGCCCCCGAGACCCCGCAGCCGGACGCGGAAGCGCCGGCCCAGCCGGAGGCACCGTCCGCACAGGATGCGGATGCTCCGAACAGCGATCCCGGCGAGCAGCCGTAAGCCGTCCGCGCGCAAAACACGATCACGATCAAAAGGCCGCAGCGCATATGCGCTGCGGCCTTCTTGCTGCCCGGCGCGCGGCGTATGCGCCGCACACTGTCCGGGGAGACAACGATATCTAAACGATATATAGAAGAGCCGCCCCCGGGAAAAGGGGCGGCTCTCGCTGTTGCTGCGGCGCGGACGCGGCTGCATCCGCGCCTTGAGTGGGGGGAAGAAAATAGGGGTGGATGTATAGAAAGGATGGTGTGTGGAGCGTGTTATGCGATCAGAAGGACGCCTTGATGCTGTTGATGGTCTCTTCGGCTTCCTTGACCATGCGGTCGAGCAGAACCTTGACCGGCACGACATCGTGCACGAGACCCATACCCATGCCGGCGCAGAAGATCGCGCTGTCGACATTGCCGTCCTGGAAGGCCACGCGGGTCTTCTGGCCGGTGATGACGGGCATCTGCTCCTTGAGGATGTCCATCGGGCCCTTGCCGGTGCGCAGGCCGCGGTTCTCGATCTCGTTGGCGAGCAGGGAAGCGTTGTTCTTGGACACGCGCATCATGCTGCCGATGGTCTTCTGGCAGAGTACGGTGTCCTTTTCGGTGTGGTTGATGACCCACTGGCGGTGGTTGTCGGAGATCGGGCACTCATCGACGCACACGAAGCGGGTGCCCATGGCAACGCCGGAAGCGCCGAGCGCGAGCGCAGCCGCGAGACCGTGGCCGTCCGCGATGCCGCCGGCGGCGATGACCGGGATCTTCATGTCCGCGGCGCAGCGGCGCGCGATGACGAATGTGCCCACGCCGTCAGCCGACGGATGGCCGCCGACCTCGTAGCCGGCGATGATGACGCCGTCGAGTCCCTTGCGCTCCATGCTCATGGAGACCTTGTAGTTCGGGCACTTGTGGAAATGACGCATGCCGGCGGACTTGATGTCGGCGATGAATTCGCGCGGATCCTCGGCGCTCGTCTCGATAGCGGCAACGTGCTTTTCGCCGCACAGACGGATGGTCTTGCGGATCTCCTCGTTGTCCAGACGCTGGGTCGGGGCGAGGGAGATGTTGACGATGTAGGGCTTGTTGGTCAGGCTGTTCATCTCGTCGAGCGCGTCGGCAAACTCGTCGAGCGTCGGCCAGCAGGTGACGTTGATGGTGCCGATACCGCCGGCGTTGCACACGGCGGCCGCGAGCTGCGGCACGGCTAGCCACTGCATGCCGCTCTGGACGATCGGGTACTCAATGCCAAACATTTCAGTCAGTTTTGTTTTCATGTATGCTACCTCCTAATGATGTTTAATGGTTTGAAAAAATGCGTCTGTCGCCTTGCTAATCAAAAATATATCAAAGCGGGGCGGGGGTCTCAACAGTATTCAGACCAAAGTTGCGGCCGGGCGCAGCGACGTGTTTTGGAGGAAATGTACAAAGCGCGTACGGCTTGCAAAAAACGGATAACCCAGCGCAATGCGCACCCGTTTTTGTACAATTCGGGCGGAAAGTGTGCAGAGAATACCTAATTTAATACTTGAAAATCAGCAGTATGTGTGTTTTCCGGCCGCTTGGTTATGGAGTACAAAAAAATGATTTTTCTCTCTGCGGATTTCGTAGTCTTTGTTGGTGAAAAAGCGCTGAATTCGGTGTAACCTAAAACCAACTTGACAGATAATTAACTAACGAAAGCGCAAGTTGAGAACCATTCATTAAGGAGGAGTGAAACTCATGAGCAAGCAAATGAAAAAGACGATTTTCGGCATTCTGGGCGGTATTGTCCTGATGCTGCTGATCGCCTACCTGCCGCCGGAAACGGAAATGATGAGCCGTCAGGGCTGGCAGTATCTCGGGTGCTTCGGCTTCCTGCTGACGTGCCTGATCTCCGGCGCCCTGCCGGACTGGGTCGCGACCCTTGCGACCATGGTCATGCTGTTGGTATTCAAACTCGGCAAGGTGGCGGACGTCACGGTCGAGTTCTCCGGCACGACCGTCTGGCTGTGCATCGGCGTGTTCATCATGTCGGTCGGCATCAACAACAGCGGCTTCATGAAGCGCCTGGCGCTGTGGGTCCTCACGAAGTTCCCCGGCACCTATCGTGGCCAGGTCACGGCCATGATGCTCGCGGGCATCATCACCACCCCGATGATCCCCAGCTCCTATGCCAAGACCTCCATCATGGCGCCCCTGATCGGCCAGGTCTGTGAGGCTGTCGGCGCGGAGCCGAACAGCAAAGCGGCCCGCGGCCTGTGGTTTGCCAACTTCATGGGCACGTACATCCTCGGCATTGCCTTCATGTCCGGCTCGGCGTTCGTTGCGCTGATGATCGGCTTCATGCAGGGCCTCGCCTTCACCTGGGGCTCCTGGCTCAAGTGCACGATCGTCTGGTATCTCGTGCTCATCGTTCTGACCTATCTGTACTGCACGATCATCTGCAAACCGAAAGAAAAGCTCGCCGGCGACGTGACCTTCCTCAAGGAGCAGTACAAGGCGCTCGGCGCCATCTCCAAGAAGGAGAAGCAGGGCATCATCATCGTTGCCATCGCCATCATCCTCTGGATCACCCAGAAGCTGCACGGCGTGGACGCCGGCTTCGTGGCCATCGCGGCTGACGTGGCGTTCTTCGCCGCCGGCCTGCTGACGGCGCCGGAGGCCAACGCCAAAGGCCAGTGGACGCTTGTCGTCTTCATCGGCGGCATCCTCAGCATCGCCAAGTTCATGAACACCACCGGCGTCAGCGCATGGCTGGCCAGCCTGCTCGGCCCCATCTTCGCGCCCATCATGAGCAGCCCGTATGTCTTCGTTCCCTGCCTGTGCATCATCACGTTTGCCCTGCGTTACGTGATCGTGTCCCAGACCTGCATGCTCACGATGATGATCGCCATCTTCGGACCGCTCATGGAGGCACACGGCATGAGCATGTTCATCCTCGTCTTTGTCGAGTGGCTGTGCGGCACGTACTGGAACACCGCTTACGGCAACCCGTCCGTGGTCGGCTTCATCAAGATGACCGGCGACAAGTGCGTCGACTATCCCTGCGCGCAGAAGGCTTCTTACGCCTACATGGTCATAACGATCATCGCCATGCTGGCCAGCGTCCCGCTCTGGCAGGCGATCGGTCTCTGCTGATCCGAATATCCCCGTCAGATCCACCGTCCCCTGTGCAGACATTCTCTGCACGGGGGACACTTTCCAGATGCGCCGCTGGTCAAGGTGCCTAATTCCGCCGCTGCGATCGGTGGTCACTTTCGTAGCCGGTGCTCTGGGATGCGGTGTGCAGAGTTGATATAGTAGTCATAGTCAGAAAGGTAACATTCCGGCACATTGCCGGTCATACACAGCGTTTGAAAGGAGAAAAACATCATGATCAAAACCAGACTTACCGAGCTTGTCGGGCTCAAATACCCCATCATCCAGGCCGGCATGGGTCCGTATCCGGTCACCAGCCTGTGCATCGCGGCGGCCAACGCTGGCTGTCTCGGCCTGTGCAGCACATTTGCCACCACGTCCCGCGAGACCAACCCCATCGTCTTTGAAGACTTCTGCAAGCAGGCACACGCCGAGACCACCGATGACGATGTGACCATCTTCAAGAAAATGTTCACCCGCGTGTTTGAAGAGACCAAGGAGTCCGACGGTATCTTCGGCGCGAACGTCATGGTCTCTGCGGAGGTCAAGGCCAATGCCATGAAGGTCATGCAGGCCATCAAGGAGCTGCGCGAGGCCGATCCCGAGATGAAGCGCCGCTTCCGCGTGCTCGTCACCACGGCCGGCGACCCGATGCCCTGGGCAAACTTCGTCAAGGAGCAGGGCATGATCTGGATGCACGTGTTCCCGGGTGTGCGCACCGCGGCCCGCTGCAAGAAGGCCGGCGTGCAGGTGCTCATCGCCTCCGGCCACGAGGGCGGTATGCACACGGCGTGGCAGCCGGTGCACAGCATGACGCTGTTGCCGGACATCATCGAGAAGTTCTCTGACGAGAACACGCTCGTGTGCGGCACCGGCGGCTTCTGCGACGGCAAGTCGATCGCGGCGGCCTTCGCCATGGGCGCTGACGGCGTGCAGATGGGTACCCGCTTCCTCGCCACCGAAGAGAGCGATTTCTGCGAACTGTGGAAGAAGATGGTCGTCGACTGCGCCGACGGCGGCACGATCATTGCCCGCGGCTTTGTCGGCCCGGCGCGCTGGCTGCGCAGCGACGTGTCCCTGCAGCATGCTTACAACACCGCCAAGGAAGCCCCCGGCTCCTACGTCGGTGTGCCGGATGACTTCTCGAGCATCCCGATGGAGCTGCTGACCTTCGAGCGTTACGGTATTGCCGCGACCTATAAGGGCGACGTGGAGCACGCCATGGCCGGCGCCGGCGAGTGCGCGCAGCGCATCACCGATCTGCCCAAGACCAAGGACATGGTCGAGAAGGTCATGGGCGACGCCGAGACCATCATCCGCGGCCTGGCGGCAAAGTATGTCGCCGACTGAGCTCTGCGCAAGAGAAAGGAGCCAGACATGGCGGAAATGAACGCAGCCTTTTTTGAAGAGGCGAAATACAATCTCCAGCACGGGAAGATCAACTTCCTGAACGTGGCCGGGCTCATCCCGGAAGTCGCCGAGGAGCGCCATGTGGTCGTGCGTCTGCCTGCTAACAGCATGCACCTTAACCACGTGAACATCGTCTATGCCGGCAGCTATTTCGTGCTGGCCGAGTCCTCGGGCGCCACGCTGATCAAGTGCACCTATGCCGGCAAGTATGTGCCGATCATCAAGAGCGTGAACATTGATTACCGCAAGCCGACCAAGCGCGACCTGATCGTGGACATCTCCATGACGGAGGAAGAAGCCAAAGAGCGCATTGCCTATGTCGAAGAGCACGGCAAGGGGCAGTACCCGCTCGATGTGCCCGTCATGGACGCCGACGGCGTGCATTGCGCCGATGTGCACATCGTGTTCTACCTGATGCCGAAACCGTAAAGAGCGATTTTTCCCTTTGTTTCCCGCGCCGCATCCGCCCGTTCGGATGCGGCGCTTTTTTCGTGCCGGAAGCGCCCGAAAAACTATGGCAACACAGCACAAAAATGCATGTCCGCAGGGGCAAAAGAATTGTAAGAAATACAGGTAACAAGCGCCGAAACAATCGTTATAATATAGACAAAGCATCGGATCCATTTCATTTCAACAAACTGAAAACCGTTGCAATTTCAGAAAAAATCTGCATCAACAAGGAGGCTATATCCATGAGAAAACCACTCGAGGGACTGTTCGTGGTCGAGATGACCAGCTACTGGTCCGCGACGACGACGGCGCGGTTCCTGCGCGACATGGGCGCGCGTGTCGTGCGCGTTGAGACCCCGCCGATCGGCGACTTCTGCCGTTACTACGGCCGCTCTATGGGCATGCCCATCACGGCGGAAGAAAACCCCATCCACGATATTTTCAACGGCGGCAAAGAGTGCGTCGCGCTGGATCTGAAAGATCCCAAGAACCTCAAGCTCATGCAAAACATGCTCGCCAAGGCGGACGTATTCATCACTAGCACCCGCACGGCCGGCCTGAAAAAGCTCGGTCTGGACTGGGAGACGCTGCACGCCAAGTACCCGAAGCTCGTCATGGGTCAGGTCACCGGCTACGGCATCAACGGCCCGCTGGTCAACCGCCCCGGCATTGACGCGATCGCTTATTTCGGCGCCAACGGCGTCATCCTTGACACCCGCACCGATCCCGACAGCCCGCCGATCTACCCGCCTGCCGGCATGGGCGACACGACGACCGGCATCACGCTGCTCAGCGGCGTGCTGGCAGCCCTGCTCGCAGCGCGCGAGACGGGCGTGGGCGACTACGTCATGACGTCCCTGTACGGCACCGGCAACTTCGTCACCGCCGGCTTTGCCACGAACTGCAACTACGGCTATGAGTGGCCGCGGGAAGCGCACACCATGAGCCCGCTCGGCCAGGGCTACAAGTGCCGTGACGGCCGCTACATCTACGTGTTCGTCAACGACTATACGAGTGTCTGGCCGAAGTTTGCCAAGGCGCTGCGTCTGCCGGAAGAGGTCGTGACCGACCCGCGCTTCACGACCAAGGAGTCGACGACGATCATTGCCAACCGCTCCGCGCTCGTGGACATCATCCGTGAGTACGCGCTCAAGCGCGACGCGCAGGATATCCTCGACGAGCTCGTCGCCTACGATGTGCCGAGCTGCATCCTTAACCAGTACAAGGATCGCTTTTCCGGCGAGTGGCTCGAGCAGTCGGTCTCCAACGGCTACCTGATCGAGCACACCTATCCGTCGGGCAACAAGACGTATCTGGCGCAGATGCCGATCTATTTTGACAGCCTCGGCGTGCAGGATCTCTATGCACAGCACAGAGCGCTGGGCGCGGACAACGAAGCCATCGAGAAGGAATTCGGCGACGGCGAATAAAAGCGCATCTCCCGATCAAAAGCAGGGCCGCAACAGCGGCCCTGCTTTTTTGCGTCTCCGTGGTCAGAACGGCAAAAAGCGTCCCCATCTGCCGGGCAGACGGGGACGCGCCAGTGTGCTGTATTTTCGCGTGCTCAGCGGTTTTTCAGCGCCTGGATGAGCACCTTGCCGGTGGCGTTCTTCGGCAGCTCCGGCAAGAATTCCACCTCACGCGGCATGCGGAACGACGGCATGTTGGCGCGGCAGAATGTCTGCACCTGCTCGACCGTCAGTGACCGGCCGGGCTTGCAGACGATGCTCGCCTTCACGTGCTCGCCCCACTTCGGGTCGGGCATGCCGTAGACGGCGGCTTCGGCGATCTCGGGCATTTTCAGCAGCACGTCGATGACTTCCTCGGGGTAGATATTCTCGCCGCCGGAGATGATGAGCGAATCCTTGCGGCCGCGCAGGTAGAGATAGCCGTCCTCGTCGAGATAGCCCACGTCGTGCGTGAAATACCAGCCGTCGCGGATCACGTCCGCGGTCTTTTCCGGCATCTGATAGTAGCCGAGCATCATGCCCTGCCCGCGCACGCAGATCTCGCCCTCCTCACCGGCATCGCACAGCGAGCCGTCCGGCCGCACGATGCGCACGGCGGCGCCGGGCAGCGCCCGTCCGACCGAGGTGAGATACCGTCCGCCGAGGATCAGGTGATCCTCCGGGAGCAGCGCCGTGACGGTGCTGGCCATCTCCGTCATGCCGTAGGACTGATAAAAGCGGCAGTTGAGCCGGTCGAGCGCGCGCCGCAGCAGATCCGGGGAAATGGGGCAGGTGGAGTAGTTGATGACCTTCAGGTGCGACAGGTCGTAGTTTTTGCGGTCCATCTCATCGAGGATGCCCTGCAGGATCAGCGGGATGACGCCGATGGCGCGCACCTTTTCCCGCACGAGACTCTCCACATAGTCGCTCACGGTGAAGTTCGGGATCATGATGAGCTTACCGCCGGTCGCCAGCGTGAGATAGGCGCCGGTGCACGCGGAGTGGAATAGCTGCGAGATGTACTGATAGACCTGCCCGTCCGGGAACTCCAGCGTTTCAAGCATGCTCTCAAGCTGGTTGAGATAGCGCGCGTGGGAGTAGACCACGCACTTCGGCCGCCCGGTCGTGCCACTCGTGTGCATGTGGTAGGCGGGGGCGTCGGGCGCAACGACGGTCTCCACCGGCGTGTCCGGCATACCTGCGAGCAGGGAATAGAGGGCGGAGCGGCCGTCGGCTTCCGGCGTCAGGGACAGGAACGTGATGCGTCCGGCATAGTGCTGCCGCAGGGCGTCGCCCCAGTCCTCGCGCTCCGGCTTGAAGAAGGCGCACCGGACCTCGTTGAGATCGAGCAGGTAGATCATTTCTTCCGGCGCGAGCCGCCAGTTGAACTTGACCACGGTGCCGCCCAGCTTCAGGATCGCAATTTCCGCGATCATGACCTCCGGGCAGTTGCGCGAGATGATGGCGACGCGGTCGCCCGGCGCAATGCCGAGACTGCGCAGGCAGTGCGCCGTCCGGTAGATGAGTGCCTGCAGCTCCCGGTAGGTGATGCGCCAGTCGCCGAATACAATGGCCTCACGCTCCGGGCAGCGTGCAAAGCTCTCGTCGAGGATCTGACCGACGCCGGTCGTTTTTTGAAATCTGCTGATGTTATCCATATCTGGCTCGCTCCTATACAAAATCATTCGAACGCTCCGACGGCTTGTTAATTTATTATCTTATTCGCATTATATCGAACCACCGCGGACAGGTCTTCATAGGAGACTACGAATTTATGCGCCGCCCGGGTGTCTGCTTTTAGGCAAAATGAAAGCAGCAGCGCCCTTTACGCGCACGCAATTGTAGGAAATGCACAGTGCGTGGCGGCGAGAAAAACCGCATTTCGTAACAAATGCCCTGAACAATTCGCCATGTTATTGTTACAATAAAGACAAAGATGAGGCGAAAAAGCCGCAAAAACACGGAGAATTCGGACAAAAGCGCGAAAGTTGCGCCAATGGCTTCCAATTTCATCGTAGGAGTCTCCAAAAATTCGGATCTCCGGTGTTTTTGCGGAAAGGAACTTTTTTCCTCAAAATTTGTGTGGGAATATGCACTTGTGACTGCCGTTTTGCGCAGCACGGAAAGGAGAGAATCATGACGCTGTCCGTGGAAATGATCGCCGAGAGCATGCAGCCGTTCGGCGCGCGGGTCGTAATGCAGCAGGAGCGGACATTTGCCTTCCGCCGGGTCCAGATGCTCACGCCCGAGTCCGAGAACACGCTCGAGGAAGACGTGCTCTACGTCAGCGAGCCAAAGGTGATCCGCCGCTTACCGAAGGGGCTGCTGCACGACCACTTTTTCGTTGTCCGGGCGCGCCCGGAGGATGCGGAGCCCGTTCGCCCCGGTGTCAATGCGCTGCTGTATGACGAACAGTATTCTCTCGGCGCGGTGACGAACCACCTGCTCACACTGTTTGACCGCCTGCAGACACTGGAGTATCAGATGCGTCTGGCCGTGCGCGCGCACGCCGGGCTGGAGCCGCTGATGGAGGTCGGGCGGAAGATGATCCCGGACGCGACGATCGTCGTCGTCGACTCGGCGTATAACATCATCGGCGCCACGCGCGAGCGCGGGTCGGGCAATATCTATGTCGATCAGATGCTCGAGCAGGGCTATTACGACAAGGACTCGCTGCAGCTCATGGCGGAGGCCGGCTATTTTGAAGTCAGTGACCGGTACCTGCGTCCGGTGCTGTCGGTGCCGCCGAATATCTGCAACGACCCCGTGATCCTGCGCTCCTACATTGCCAACGGGATGTTTTATTCCTTTGCCGGTTGCTATTTCCCTGGCCGGCTGCCGACGATGGTGGATCAGGAGCTGTTCCGCTGCTTTACCGAGCAGCTCGACCATTACTTCCGCGAGACGGGCTTTTACAGCCAGAGCATGCCGCAGCGCCAGCAGATGATCCATGATCTCCTGCGCTATGGGGAGGAGAATCCGGAGCTGGTGCGCGACCGTGCGCGCGGCCTGCGCCTGCCGGAGACGGGCGACTTCCGTCTCGGCTATGTCGAGTTCGACGAGCAGGCGTCCACCTCGAAGGCAGGGTACATGGTGCTGCAGCTGCGCGCGTGGAGCAACGTGGCCAATTATGGCGTGATGCAGTATCAAAACAGCGTGCTCATCCTCTTTCAGGACTGGCACGATTACCCGGTCGGGGAGCAGCTTTTGTTCCGCGAGCGGTGGGACGAGCTGCTGACGCTGCTGGGCAAGAACCATGCGCATATCGGCGTGAGCCTGCTGTTCACGGAGCTGGGACGCCTGCGCATGGGCTACGATCAGGCGCGGACCGCCATCGAGATCGGCCGCAAGCTGGATCCCGATGCGCTGGAGTATCACTATTCCAAGTATTATCTCAACGACATGCTCGAATGCTACCGGGAAAAATTCGCGCTCGATGACGTCATTGTGCGCTATCTGGATCAGCTTGCCGGGGAGCGCGGCTACAGCAACAGCAACCTCCTGCTGCTGTACCACTATCTGAACACGGAGCGCAACATTTCCCTGACCGCTAAGCGCGTGCACATGCACCGCAACAGCGTTATTTACCGCCTGCAGCGCATTCAGGACGTGCTCAATCTCGACCTGGACGACCCGGATGTGCGTCTGCGGCTGATGATCACGTTCAAGATCCTGCGGATGGAGGGCAAGCTCCCGGAGATCACGGACGAGCCGCCGGAGCCGGACAACGGCGGAAGCGACCGCCTGACGCTTGTGGAATGAGCCCGCGAAAAGAGAAGAACAGCACACGGCAGCGCCTCACGGGGCGCTGCCGTGTGCTGCTTCCGATCGGGGTCAGGTCTGCTGCTCGGCCTGTGCCTGCAGCGCGCGCTCGCGGGCTTTGCGCTCGCAGTGCGCGTAGTAGCTGTTGCCCATCTCCTCAAATTTCTCTTTCGGCAGCAGCAGCTCTTCGAGCGGCTTGCGCGTCTTCGGCAGGATCGTGCCGTAGCTGCCGTAGTCCTCGCCGGCCTGGCGGACATAGCCGAGGTATTCTTCCACACGCTCCTGCAGCGGCGGCACCGGCATCATCTCGCCCTCGCCACAAAAGAGCGTCGTGTAGTTGCCCACGCCGAGCATGAGGTCAAACTGTGCGAGCACGGCGTCGTAGTTGCCCTTGGGGGAGAAAAAGCCGCAGGTCGAGATCAGCACATGCCGCTGGTGCGACTGGTCGTAGCGCGTGACGTGCTTACCGTTGCCCTTGCCGTCGGTGCGGTCGCACATGACGGGGCGGTTGATCGGCACCGTGCGGTCGAGAAAGCACTTGAGCTGGCCGGGCAGGGCGTAGTAGTAGAGCGGGAAGCTCCACACGACGAGGTCGGCCGTGACGTAGCTTTCGATCGCGGCGGCCATGTCGTCGTCGCGGAAGCACTTGCCCGGCGTGCGCTTCCAGCAGTTGAGGCAGCCGAGGCACGGCTCAATGTGCATTTTGGCCACGGTCAGTTCTTCGACCTGCGTGTCGCAGGTCTTGGCGAGCCCTTCGAGAAAGGCGCGCGTCATGCGCAGCGAGTTGCTGCGCTCCATGCGGGGACTTCCGTTGATGACAAGAATGTTCATGGATGTTTCCTCCTGGTTTATTCGCACGTGTAGCGGCCGGGGCGCTTTTCGAGCATGGCGGCGGCCGCCTCGGCTTTGTCCTTGGTCGATACGGTGTAGATGCCCTGGATCTCCTCGGCCAGCAGGCCCACGGAGGTGCCGGCGTCGGTAGCGATGTTGATGCACTTTTTGCACATCTGCACGGCGATCGGCGGCTTGGCCGCAAGCTTTTCGGCATAGGCCAGCGTCGTCTGCTCCAGCTCGCCGAGCGGCACCACGCGCTCCACGAGCCGGATGCGCGCGGCCTCCTGCGCGTCGATATCCTCGCACGTCATGGCCAGCAGCTTTGTCATGCCGGGGCCGATGAGCTTGGTCAGGCGGGTCGTGCCGCCGAGATCGGTGCTGATGCCGACGTCGACCTCCCGCAGGGAAAACTTCGCGTTGTCGGCGGCAATGCGGATATCGCACGCCGTGATGAGCTCAATGGCGGTGCCCATGCACGCGCCCTGGATGCCGACCACGACCGGCAGGTTGCACTCGCTCCAGAAGCGGTAGGCCTGCTGCCAGTGATAGACGCCGTAGAGGCTGCGCCCCGGCTTGCCGATCACCGCTTTGGCGTAATTGAGGTCGATGCCGGCGGAGAAGTGCCGGCCGTCTGCCAGCAGCGCAATGGCGCGCAGGTCGTGATCGCCGACGATCTCGGCCTGCTGCAGCTCGATCATGGCCTCGTAAAACGGGGCGCTGATGGTGTTGAGCTTTTCCGGCCGCGCGAGCCGCACGATGCCGACGGCTCCGCGCCGCTCAAAGCTCAGAAATTCCTGATAGGACATGGTCTGGCTCCTTTCTTTATGTCTTTATGCCTGCTCCGGTTTCCGGCGCTGACGCAGCGCCTTTGTCAGAGCGGGTACGATCTGGAACAGGTCGCCGACGATGGCGTAGTCCGCCACTTGAAAGATCGGCGCGTTCGGGTCGCGGTTGATGGCGATGATGGTGTCGGATGCGCTCATGCCGATCAGGTGCTGGATCGCGCCCGAAATGCCGCAGGCAATGTAGACGCGCGGGCAGACGGTCTTGCCCGTCTGGCCGACCTGATGGATGGGGGAGATCCAGCCGGCGTCGACTGCTGCGCGAGATGCGCCCACGCAGCCGCCGACGGTGTCGGCCAGCTCCTGCAGCAGCGCGAAATTTTCCGGTCCCTTCATGCCGCGTCCGCCGGAGACGATGATCTGCGCCTCGGTCAGATTCGCGGTCGCGGCGTCGAGCACCGGGATCAGCTCCAGCAGCTCCGTGCTGCTCCGCCGGGCGTCCTCCGGCAGCGATTCCACAAAGACCGCGCCGGTGCGCGCGGGGTCAAATGCCGGCGCGCGGAACACGTTCGGCCGCACGGTGCCCATCTGTGGCTTCGTGTCGGGGCAGATATTGGTCGCCATCAGATTGCCGCCGAAGGCCGGCCGCGTCCAGAGCACGCAGCGGTGCGCGTCCACGTCGAGATGCGTGCAGTCGGCCGTCAGCCCCGTGTGCAGCCGGCAGGAGATGCGCGGCCCGAGGTCGCGCCCCACGTTCGTCGCGCCGATCATGAGCACTTCGGGCGCGTATTTGCGCACGAGGTGGCACATGGCGGCGGTGAAAATGTCCGTATTGTAGTGCGCCAAGGCGGGATCTTCCATGGTGATGACTGTGTCGGCGCCGCAGCCGATCGCCTGCGCGGCGAGCGTGCCGGCGTGCGGGTCGAGAATGACGCCGACGAGCTGTTCACCCATCTTGTCGGCGAGCAGGCGCCCCTGTCCCAGCAGCTCCAGCCCGACGCTGCGCAGCTGCCCGTCCTCCGTCTCGAGGAAGACCCAGACGTGTTTGCTCTCAGACATGATCCCCGCCTCCTTCCAGCGAGATGTGCGCCGCGTCGAGCTGCGCCAGCAGAGACGCCACGGCGGCCTCCGGCTGCGCGCCGTCGATGCGCACGGTCTGCTTGGTGCGCACGGGCACGAATGTTTTTGATACCTTTGTCGGTGAGCCGTGCAGGCCGATGCAGTCGGGATCGAGTGCCGGCAGATCGTCCGCCGTCAGCGTCTGCGGCTGCATGCGGTTGGCCTGCAGCTTGCGCATGACGTTCGGCAGCCGCGGCTCGTTGATGGCCTTCACGACCGTGACCACGGCCGGCAGCGGCGCGCGCAGCACGCGGTAGGCGCGCTCGCCCTCCTGCCGGATGCGGATCGCGCCGTCCTCGATCGTGATGGCGCATGCGCACGTGAGCTGCGGTAGCCCCAGATGCTCGGCCAGCATGGGGCCGACCTGCGCCGTGTCGCCGTCGATGGCCTGCCGGCCGCAGAGGATCAGGTCAAAGCCGCCGAGCGCCCGCACGGCCTGTGCGAGCGTGTAGCTTGTGGCATAAGTGTCCGCGCCGCCGAAGCGCCGGTCGGACACCAGCACCATCCGGTCGGCACCGAGGGCGTAGCACTCGCGCAGCGCCTGCGCCGCCTGCGCCGGCCCCATGGTCATGGCGGTCACGATGCCGCCGAGCGCCTCGCGGAGCTGCACGGCCGCCTCGAGCGCGTATTTGTCAAAGGGGTTGACGGTGCTCGGCACACCGGCGCGGATGAGGGTGTTGGTTTTCGGATCCATGCGGATCTCGGTCGTGTCCGGGACCTGCTTGATACAGACGAGAATGTTCACGCGGCACCGCCCTCAGCCGAGCAGCGTCTTGCCGATGACCTGACGCTGCACCTGGTTCGTGCCCTCGAAGATGCTGTAGATGCGCGCGTCGCGCAGCAGCTTTTCCAGCGGGTATTCGCGGCTGTAGCCATAGCCGGCAAAGACCTGCAGGCCCATGTTCACCACGTCGTAGCACATTTCCGAGGCAAAGCATTTGAGCGAGTTGCCGAGCGTGCCAATCGGGATGCCGGCGTCCGTCATCTGCGCGCCGTAGACCGCCATGGCGCGCGAGGCCTGAATGCGCATCTCCATGTCCGCGATCAGGAACTGAATGCCCTCGAGTTTTGCGATCGGCCCGTGCTTGAAGCTGCGCTCCCTGGCGTAGTCCACGGCCAGATCCAGCGCGCGCTGCGCCACGCCGACGGCGCCCGCCACGCTGACCGGGCGTTTGCCGGCGAGGAATTTCATGGTCTGGGCAAAGCCGTTGCCCTCCGTGCCGATCAGGCGGTCGGCGGGGACAAACACGTCCTCCATCACGAAATCCGCCGTGTCCGACAGGCGGATGCCCATCTTGTCCTCGTGCTTGCCGACGCTCACCCCAGCGTCGCTTTTTTCCACCAGCAGCAGGCTCATGCCGTGATAGCCCGCATCCGGATTCGTCACGGCCAGCACCACGCACGCCGAGCAGAGCGTGGCGTTCGTGATGAAGCACTTGACGCCGTTGAGCACGTAGCCGCCGTCCACTTTCTTTGCATTCGTGCGCGTGCTGCCGACGTCCGAACCGCTCTGCGGCTCCGTGATCGCCATGGAGATGCCCTCACCGCGCAGAATGCGCGCGCAGGCGGCCTGCTTTTGCGCCTCCGTGCCGTCGGCGAGGATCGCCGACAGGCCGAACGAGTAGGAATTGTTCGAGATCGTGAAGCCGGCGTCATGCTTGGCCAGCTCCTCGCTGATGCAGTAGCGCGTCACGGCGTTGAGTCCCAGTCCGCCGTACTGCTCCGGCACGTCCAGACCAAACAGGCCCATTTCACCCCATTTTTCGTGCAGCTGCACCGGAAATTCGCCCTTTTCATCATATTCTTTCACGACCGGGTCGAGCTCGCGCTCGGCAAATTCGCGGATCATTTTGACGATATCCTGCTGCTCCGGCGTCATGCCGAGATAGTAACCGTATTTGCTCATGAAAATCTTGCTCCTCTCACGGGAAAGCACGTACTTTCCCAACTTTGATTACATTTTAACGAGGCGCGCGGCACGGAACAACGTCATTCAAAACGACGTTTTTTCCCGCCGCCGCACAAGCGACTGTGCAGAAATGACGAAAAAAAGCGCCCGCTTTCTCCTGAAACAGGAGAAAGCGGGCGCGAAACGGTGGTCACTCTTGATGCACGATGCCGCTGTTGCCGGCATCGTTCTCGCCGTGCGGCGTTTCCCAGTGCGGGATGCGGCCGGTCATTTCGAGGATCTTGAACGAGATCATCAGCCGCAGACGGACATCCGGATCGTCGAGATCCAGCGCGAGAATGTCCTGGATCTTCTGAATGCGGTAGATGACGCTGTTGCGGTGCATGTGCACATGCTTGGCGGTCAGGGAGATATTGCGCTCCGAGCACAGGAAGTAATACAGGAGCTTGATGTTGCTGCAGACGCTGTTGTTATCGTCCATGAGCCGGTCCAGATAGTGCGTATAGGTGTCTTCGAGGGGCATGGTGTCGGCATAATGCTCGAGCATGTCCTCCAGATAGTATTTCGAGTAGAAATAGGCGACGCCGTCCGTATCACGGCGCTTGCCGATATTCGATGCGGCTTCGGCCTGCCGGTAGCCGACGTAGAGCTTCGTGACGTCGCTGAACAGCAGGCTGATGCCCATGCAGGCCTTGTTCTGCCGCAGGGTGGTCAGCAGGGCGTTCCAGTCCTCGGAAAAGCCGGACTGCGTGCGCACGTTTGCGTCGTTCCAGTCGCGGAAGAGGATGATGACGGACGAGCCGTACTGGAACACGCCGTAGTTTGCCAGCGGGCAGTGGGCGCGGAGCTGATTGGAGATGTGTGAGACTTTGAACAGGGTCGAGCTCTCGCACTGCACGAGGCCGATGCGGAACGTGCCCTGATAGGGAATGTTCAGCTGCGCGCAGCGGTCGTGGAAATATTCCGGCGAGTTCTGCTTCGGCCGGATCAGATCGTCGAGCAGCTGCTGCTGTTTGCCGAGCATGCCGGCGTCAAAAATGCCGTTGACTTTATAGTAATTTTCCAGCTCCTGCGTCAGGCAGGTGTAGAGCGAGATGTCGCGCTGCGTCGGCGGCACATCGAGAAAATAGCAGCCGATGAAGCAGTAGGCCGCGCCGTGATTCTTGTAGGAGCGGACGAGAAACGGGTACCCGCAGATGGTCTTTTCCGCCGGGTAGAGCACCGGCTGGACGCACTTGCGCTCGTCCTCATAGTAGCCCCAGCTTGCGATCTGGTTCATATCCTCGCGGCTGTAATAGCCGCGCTGGAGCAGGTCGCGGAAATAGGGGATGTCATCGACGGAGCTGCGCGTGGAGCACACGATGTTGTATGCCGAGTCCGTGACGACGATCAGACAGTGCGGGAACGCCTTTTTGGCGATCTCAAAAAACGGCTCGTAGCCGCGCCGTTCGAGAGAGGCCTCCTTGATGGCAAACTCAAAGGCGTGAAACTGTGTAAAGAGGGTAATGAGCCGGTTGACGACCTCGTTGAGGTCGGTGTTTTCGTCAAGCAGGATGCCGTGCAGCGCATGATGGCACTGCAGCTGGGACGGCTTGGCCTTGAAAACGAAGCAGTGGTTTTCAAAAAGCTGCTTTTTCAGCTTTGGGAGCACTTTCGGTGTGCAGACATACAGCGTGTCCGGCTCCAGAATATCCGTGGGAGAGGTCAGAATCTGTACGCCGGTGAAGGTGAAATCGCCGTCGGTCTCTATCAGTTGTGCGCCGTATTCCGTCAGGGTTTCCAGGATCAGTTGCAAAGACAATTTCATTCAGAATCCACCACACTTCCATTTTTCTGTCCCCGGGACGGGGGCTGATTGCTGATTTGCAAAAAGGGGTGCCGTCCGGCACCCCTTTGGCCGGTCATCCGGCAGTGATCTGCTTACTTGCTGAATTCCGCGAACAGCGCGTCGTTGTCCGCGCCGATGGATTTGCTCTGTGCGAAGTAGTTCTGCACGCCGACGCTCTCCATGTAGATCGGGATCTGCGGCTGATAGTAGTGCTTGCCGCTCTCGTAGGTGCCCTCGCCGAGGTAGCCGTTGGACAGGCACTGGTCGAGCTGCTCCTGCTCTTTGTACTTGTCGCCGATGCCGCGCAGCACGGTGCAGGGCACGTTGCCGGCCTGGAGCACGCTCATGATCTCGTCGGCGGTCTTTTTCTTTGCTTCCTCGATGCAGCGCGCCACGATGATGGCACAGTTGCCGTTGACGTTCAGCGCCGGGCGCGTGTTCACACGCTCGTCGTCGAGCATGTCCTCGATGTTGAAGGCTTTGCAGAAGACGGGGAAGTAGCGCTCGTACTCATTGACGAAGATCTGCACGAACTTGCCGTCCTTCGTCTCGAACGCCTGGCCCATGGGGCTCTGCGTGAAGCGGGAGCGCGGCCAGGGGTTGAAGTACTGCGTGCCGGAGTTGATCGCGGATGTGACCCAGTTGCCGGTGCCGTAGAGAGAGGCGGACACATAATCGCCCTTACCGGTACGCTCGCGGGCAAACAGCGCCGTCATGATCGCGCCGAACAGCGGCATGCCGGTCGTCAGGTCGCCCATGCCGGTCGGCGGGCAGATCGGGGAGTCGTCCGGATTCAGGCGCAGGTCGGAGATCAGGCCGTTCATGGCGAAGAACGCCACGGCGTCCAGGCCGGGGGCAGCGGACAGCGGGCCGTCCTTGCAGCCGTAGCCGGTGGCGTGCGCCATGACCAGGCGCGGGTATTTCTCTTTCAGGGTGTCATAGTCCAGGTTGTGCTTTTTCAGACCGCCGAGACGCATGCTCGTCAGGAATACGTCCGCCTTGGCGAGCATGTTGTGCAGCACGCGCTCGTGCTCGGGATCGTTGAGATCCATGTGCATGAATTCCTTGCCGCCGTTGAAGAGGTCGAACGAGGGGTTCTCGTTCGCTTCGATCGGCATGCCGCAGGTGCGGCCCCAGTAGCGCACCGAGTCGCCCGCTTTGCCGGTCTCGATCTTGACGACTCTGGCGCCGAGGCAGCGCAGAAACTCACCTGCGGAGGGGGCGGCCCAATAGGTCGTCAGCTCCACGACGAAAAGACCTTCGAGTGGTTTATTCATATTGTATCAACCTCCTGTATTTTTCAGTCCATCCTCATCGCACGCACAAAAGACAACAAAAATGCGCGAAAGTGACGAATGACTGTTTTTTAACAATTCCAATTATACAGGTGGCCGACTGCAAACGAAAAGGGCAGGAGTTACGAAAAAAGTGTGCGTATTTGCACAAAACCTGTGCAGAAACGACGATTGCATATCCCCGGGAACGCTTGAAATTCCAACAAAAAGCGCGACTGTGCAATCGCTCCGAAAACGCCGCCGTGAAAGTGACGATTCATGTGCAAAAACAACGACGGTCGTTTCTGGCGGAATGACGGTGTGCGTTTTTTTCAAGCACGTTAAAATATAAACGTTAAATCCGAAACGCGCAAGTAGGTTCTTTCCATTTTGGCCGTTTCGGGAGATAATTCACAATTTTATAAAGAATAGAACCATGAAAAAGAGGATCGGAGGGATCACCCATGCGGGAAATTGCTCAGAAGCTTTCACGGTGCAGCAGCTTTGGCGCGCTCATGGATGATGCGTTCGCGCGCTGCCCGGAGCGCGAGGCCATTGTATACGAGGACTGGCGGCTGACCTATGGCGACCTGGAGCGCTACATCCACCAGACGGCGCACTATCTGCGGCACCTCGGCGTGCGCAAGGGCAGCCGGGTCGCGATCCTGTCGCGCAACTGCCCGGAGTGGATCATTGCCGAGTTTGCGCTCTATCAGCTCGGCGCCATTGTGGTCAAGATCAACTGGCGGCTCACGCCGCCGGAGCAGGCGCGCATGCTCGCGCGCAATCAGGTGTCGGTCGCCTTTCTCAAGGCGGAGAAGCCGGAGTGGGGCGCGGAGCTCGAGCGACTGTGCGCGGACAGCGTACGCCTGATCCGGCTGGAGCCGGTCGACGGCCGCTCGGCGCTGTGCGCGCTCGTCAGCGGCGAGCCGGACACGCCGCCGGACGTGCCGGTCTCGCGTGACGATGTCGCCTGCCGCCTGCACACGAGTGGCACGACGGGGGAGCCGAAGTGCGTCGTCTACACGCACGGCGGCATGCTCCGCGAGATCGTGAGCATGCTGCAGGTCTATCCCTACCCGGACGGGCAGCGGTATCAGTTCATTGCGCAGCTGTTCCACTCGGCTGCCATCGGTGCGCACCTGTCGCTTGCGACCGGCGGCACGATGGTGCTCAAGGATCATTTCGCGCTTGAGGATTACATGCACACGCTCGTGTCCGAGCGCATCGAGTCCATCAGTGTCGTGCCGACGGTGCTCAAGTGGATCCTCGACGAGACGGACAACGGGGACTATGATCTCTCGCACCTCAAGACCGTCAACTATTCCACCTGCCCGATCCCGAAGGCGCTGCTGCAGCGCGCGATCGAGAAGCTGCACTGCAGCTTCTATCAGTCCTACGGCATGACGGAAATGGGCAGCACCGTCACAGCGCTGCTGCCGGAAGACCACCTGCGCGACGGCGGTAAGTACCTCTCGTCCGTCGGCCGGCCGATCCCCGGCGCGGCCGTGCGCATCGTCGCGCCGGACGGCAGCGATTGCCCGGCAGGCACCGCGGGTGAGATCTATGTGCGCGGCCCGGGCCGGATGCTGGAATATCTGGATGCGCCCGAGACGACGCACGCGGCGCTGGTCGGCGGCTGGTACCGCACGAAAGACATGGGCATGCTCGACGCGCAGGGGTACCTGTTCCTGAGCGGCCGTGCCGACGATCTCATTATTTCCGGCGGCGAGAACATCTATCCCGGAGAGGTCACCAATGTCATCATGCAGCTTTGCGACGACGTGGCCGAGGTCGCGGTCTACGGCGTGCCGGACGAGACCTGGGGCGAGCACGTGAAAGCGAGCGTTGTGCTCATGCCGGGCAGCCGGCTCACGGCGGAGGCGCTGCGCCAGTATTGCCGCGCGCATATGCCGACGTTCCGCGCGCCGAAGGAGATCGAGATCGTGCCGGAGCTGCCCAAGGGCGCGACCGGAAAAGTGCTCACGGCCGTGCTGCGCGCGCGCAGTGTCCAGGCGAGCTGACGCGCGCATCTTGTAGGCCGTGCCCATCCGGCGCACGGCGGCAACTGCTGTTTTTTGGAGAAATCAGCGTTGTGAAGCGACTGACGGTTTGCTATTGTGAAATCACAAACAACCAGACGCCGCACAGCGGCACACGTGAATATTTCAGGAGGTAATACCTATGATCCGTACCAAACTTACCGAAATGCTGGGGATCGAATACCCCATCGTGCAGGGCTGCATGCAGTGGATTTCCCGCGCACCGCTGGTCGCCGCCGTGTCGGAGGCCGGCGGCCTGGGGCTGCTGTCGTCGAGCACGTTTTCCTCGGCCGATGAGCTGCAGGCGGAGATCCGCAAGATCAAGTCCATGACGAGCAAGCCCTTTGCCGTCAACCTCACGCTCATGCCGTCGCTCGTCGTGCCGGACTATGCGGGCTACATCCGCGTCTGCGCCGAAGAGGGCGTCAAGGTCATGGAGACCGCCGGCCGCCCGCCGAAGGACGACATGGTGCGCGCCATCAAGGACGCCGGCATGGTGCTCATCCACAAGTGCACCACCGTCAAGCACGCGCTCAAGGCGCAGTCGCTCGGCGCGGACATGGTCGTCGCCGACGGCTTTGAGTGCGCCGGCCACCCGGGCGAGAACGATCTCGGCACCATGGTGCTCACGCCGCGCTGTGTGGAGGCGCTTGACATTCCGGTCATCTGCGCCGGCGGCGTTTCGACCGGCCGCCAGATGGCAGCCGCGCTCATGCTCGGCGCCGAAGGCGTGTACATGGGCACCCGCTTCCTGCTGTCCGAGGAGTGCCCGGTGCTCCCGGCCGTGAAAAACTACCTCGTCGAGCACGCCAACGAGATGGAGACGATCCTGCTTCTGCGCTCGTTCCAGAACTCCACGCGCATGTATAAGAGCGAAGTCGCCAAGCGCGTCTTTGCCAAGGAGCAGGCCGGCTGCGAATTCAAGGATGTGGCCGAGGATATGGCCGGCAAGACGGCCTGCAAGATGTTCTTCGAGAACGCGGACGTGGAAAACTGCGGCGTCATCTGCTGCGGCCAGACGTCCGGCCTGATCCACGATGTGCTGCCCGTGCAGACCATCATCGGCCAGATGATGCACGAGTGCGAGGCGACCATCGCACAGTTCGCCTGACTTTGGTAATCCCCCCATTCCCTTCTTTTTTCTTTGGAGCGGCTCGGCCCCCGGGCCGGGTCGCTCCCCCCTTATTATCAGAAATGGAGATCCGATCATGTTCTATTCGTTTCATGGAAAATGCCCGCGCGTCGATCCCACGGCGTTTGTCAGCACCAGCGCCGAGCTCATCGGCGATGTGACGGTTGGCCCGCGGTGCTATATCGGTCCCGGCGCCGTGATCCGCGGCGATGCCGCCGAGATCATTCTCGAGGAGGAGGTCGCGGTGGAAGACGGCGTCATCATCCATGCCGGCGGGGCGGACAAGCGCTGCCTGCTGTCCCGGCGTGTGACCATCGGTCACGGGGCGATCGTCCATGCGCGCTATCTCGGCCCGGAGGCCAGCATCGGCATGGGCGCGGTGCTCAGCCTTGGGTGCGCGATCGGTGCCGGCAGCGTCGTGGCGGAGTCCGCGCTCGTGCCGCAGGGCAAGTCCGTTCCGCCGGAGACGCTCGTTGCCGGCATCCCGGCCAAGCCTCTGCGCCCGCTCACGCAGGCGGACCGCGAGAGCTGGCAGGCCACGAAGGACTGGTATGTCCGGCTCACGGCGGCGTACCTGGATCCGAATCATTTCTTTCCCGTTGCACCGCGGGAGGCGTGAGCACGATGGATTGGCGTGAGATCTATGCGCGCAGGCTCTGCACGCCGGAGCAGGCGGCGGCGCTGATCGCGCCCGGCGACCGCATCTTTGCCGGCGGCGCCGGCAGCTTCCCGGCCGTGCTGATCGACGCGGTGAGCGACCGCGCGGAGCTGCGCGACATCCCGGTCGTGACCGTCGTCAACGGCACGGAGAGCCGCGCCCTGTCCGACCCGGCCTGCTTTGCGCGCACGCCGTATCACTCCCTGTTTCTCGGCCGCGCCGACCGCAAGTTTCAGCAGCGCGGCGGCCTGCACGAAAACTCCGTGCAGTTTCACCAGACCGTGCGCGCAGCGCGCGAGGTCTACCGTGTCAATACGCTGATGCTCGAGGTGTCCGAGCCGGATGCGGACGGGTATCTGTATTACGGCCCGCGCGGCACGGCCTGGAGTTCGCTCGATACACAGGTCGAAAAGCGCATCTATCAGGTCAACGCCTTTCAGCAGCGCACCCGCGGAGAGCACCATCGCATCCATGTCTCGGAGGTCACGGCGCTCTGCCGCGCGGATCATCCGCTCAATACCTATCATTATAAAGCGCCCGATGCACTCGATGCGCGCATTGCCGCGCACATCCTGCCGCTCGTCCGGGACGGCGATACGCTGCAGGTCGGCATCGGCGGCATTCCCAACGCTGTCGCCTACGGGCTGCACGGACGCAAACGGCTCGGGATTTACACGGAGGTGCTCACACAGGCGCAGCTGCGCCTGATGGCCAGCGGCGCGGTCGATCTCGATCGGGTCGAGGCGTCCATCGTGCTCGACGCGGCGGGGCATCTGGATGATTTTGCGCTCGCGCACATCCGCATGATCCCGGTGGACGTGCTCAACGATCCGTTCCGTGCCGCGCAGCAGCCGGGGCTTATCTCGGTCAACGGCTGCCTGATGGCCGATCTGACCGGGCAGGTCTGCGCCGAGGCCATTGACGGCCGGCAGTATTCCGGCGTCGGCGGTCAGCTCGATTTTGTCCGCGCCGCGGCGCGTTCTGTCGGCGGACGGAGTTTTCTGTGCCTGCATTCCACGCACGAAGCGCCCGACGGGACGCTCACGTCCAACATTCGCGCGCATCTTCCGTCCGGTGCAGTCGTCACGACGCCGCGCAGCGATGTCATGTACATCGTCACGGAGTGGGGCGCGGCCGATCTGCACAATCAACCGCTGGAGACGCGCATCTGCGCCATGATCCGCATCGCGCATCCGCGCTTTCGCTGCGCGCTCGCACAGGAGGCAGTCGCCTGGGGACAACTGTCACCGGAGTGCGCCGCGCAATTTGATACACAACCCGAACCAGAGGAGGAGGAAACCACATGAACCCCGCATACGAACCGCTGTTTACACCGTTTTCGATCCGTAATACGCGCATTAAAAACCGCTACTTCATGGCCGCCATGGGCACCGTCACGCACAACGATGAGGATGGCGCCTACCTGCCGGACGCCGTGGACTATTTCGTCCGCCGTGCCGCCGGCGGCGTCGGCCTGATCATCACGGGCGCCAACTGGGTGGACAACAACATTGAGGTCCACAGCCCCGGTTCTTTCCCGTGCCCGACGATCTGCCCCGGGAAATACATCAAGGCTGCGCGCGAACTGACCGACCGCGTGCACGCCTTTGACACCAAGATCTTCGTGCAGCTCACGGCCGGCCTTGGCCGCAGCGCCATGCCCGCCATGATCCATGACCGCAAGTTTGTCGCGCCGAGTACGATCAGCAACCGCTGGAACCCGCGCATCGAGTGCCGCGAGCTGACGACGGAGGAGGTCGAGCGGCTCGTGGAGCAGTTCGGCGTGTCGGCCGCTATCGCCAAAAAGTGCGGATATGACGGCGTTGAGGTGCATGCCGTGCACGAGGGCTATCTGCTCGACTGCTTTGCCATGTCGCTGTTCAACAAGCGCACGGACAAGTACGGCGGCGATCTCAACGGCCGCCTGCGCTTCGCCATCGAGATCGTGCAGAAGATCAAGCAGTACTGCGGCGAGGATTTCCCGGTCATCCTGCGCTTTTCGCTCAAGAGCTATATCAAGGATCTGCGTCAGGGCGCGGTGCCGGGTGAGACGTTCACCGAGCTCGGCCGCGATACGGACGAGGGCCTGCAGGCGGCCAGGATCCTGGTCGATGCGGGCTACGACGCGCTCGATGTCGATGCCGGCACCTACGATAGCTGGTACTGGGCGCATCCGCCGATGTACTTTGACAAGGGCGTCTATCTGCCGTTTGCCGAGCAGGTCAAGCAGGTCGTGGACGTGCCGGTGCTGGCTGCCGGACGCATGGACGATCCGGATCTGGCGGCGCAGGCGCTGCGAGACGGCCGCTGCGACATGATCGGTCTGGCGCGTCCGCTCCTGGCCGAGCCTGACTACGTCCGCAAGGTGCGCAACGACGAGCTCGCGCTCATCCGTCCGTGCCTGTGCTGCCACGAGGGCTGCTTCGGCCGCGCGTTTGACGGCGCGGTCGGCTCCTGCGCGGTCAACCCCGAGTGCGCGCGCGAGCGGCTCGTCGGCATCACGCCCGTAGCGGAGAAAAAGCGCGTGGTCGTTGTCGGCGGCGGGCCTGCCGGCCTGGAGGCGGCGCGCGTGAGCGCGCTGCGCGGCCATGATGTCACGCTGCTCGAAGCGAGCGATGCCCTCGGCGGCGCGCTCAAGCCGGCCGGTGTGCCGCACTTCAAGCAGGCGGATCGTGATCTTGTTGCCTGGTATGCCGCCACGCTTGCGCATCTGGGCGTGGACGTGCGCCTGAATACACGCGCGGATAAGGCGCTGCTCGATTCCCTCAAGCCGCAGACGGTGTTCGTCGCCGAGGGCAGCACGCCCAGAACGCTGGCATTGCCCGGTGCGGACGGAGACAATGTGGTCAGCGCGCTCGACGTGCTCGAGGGCAAGGCGAAAGCCGGCAAGTCGGTCGTCATCATCGGCGCGGGACTCGTCGCCTGCGAACTGGCGCTGCACCTGGTGCAAAACGGCCACACCGTCACGCTGCTCGCCCGGCGCAAGCTCCTGCGCTCGGCCAAGCTGCCGGCCATGAATGAGCTCATGCTGCGCGACCTGCTCGTGTTCCACGGCGTGCACATCGTCGAGGGCGCGGCGCTGGAATCCGTCGATGCCAAGGGCGTTTATTACGAGGTCGAGGGCGTGCCCGCGCTGGCGGAGGGTGACACGGTCATCACAGCGGTCGGCATGGAGGCCAACCATGCGCTCTTTGACGCGATCCGCGATGACTATGAGACCGTGCTCGCGCTCGGCGACGGCCGCCGTGTGCGCAACATCTTCGACGCCATCTGGGATGGCTACGAGGCGGCACGCAGTCTGTAATTGCAATCCGAATACGTTTGCCCGGGCAGGTTTCTCCTGCCCGGGCGTTGTGCTTGCATCCGGCGGCTGTGCATGATAAAATCATACATCTTTTATTTGAATGGAGAGACCATTATGCTCTATACCTTTGGCGGGAAAGCCCCGCAGGTCGACCCGACGGCGTTCGTCAGTGCGAGCGCGGAGCTCATCGGCGATGTGATCGTCGGCCCGCGCTGCTATATCGGCCCTTATGCCGTCATCCGCGCCGACGCCTCGCGCATCGTCCTCGAGGAGGAGGTCGCGGTCGAGGACGGCGTCATCATCCACACCGGCGGGGAAGATCCCGTTGTGACCATTTCGCGCCGCGTGACCATCGGCCACGGCGCGATCATCCACGCGCGCGCCATCGGGCCGGAGGCCAGCATCGGCATGGGCGCGGTGCTCAGCCTCTGCAGCGAGATTGGCGCGGGCAGCATCGTGGCCGAGTCGGCGCTCGTGCCGCAGGGCAAGATCATTCCGCCGGAGACGCTCGTCGCGGGCGTGCCCGCAAAGCCGCTGCGCGAGCTGACCGACAAGGACCGCACCGACTGGCGCGGGACGAAGGACTGGTACGTGCGCATGGCGGCACAGTATCTCGACCCGGACAACTATCACCCGGTCAAGTGACGGCTTGAAATGTCCGGGCACCCATGCTATAATAAACTGCTATGTCAGTCGCGGCCGCGGCTGGGAAACGAAGGAGATGCTCGGATCTATGAAACTCGGTATCGTCGGCCTGCCGAACGTCGGCAAGTCCACGCTGTTCAACGCCATTACGAACGCGGGCGCGGAAGTCGCCAACTATGCGTTCTGCACCATCAACCCGAACGTCGGCATGGTCTCCGTGCCGGATGTGCGGCTGGATTATCTGGCTGAGATGTATCAGCCGAAGAAAAAGACCCCTGCGGTGATCGAGTTTGTCGACATCGCCGGCCTCGTCAAGGGCGCGTCCAAGGGCGAGGGTCTCGGCAACAAGTTTTTGTCCAACATCCGCGCCACGGATGCGATCGTGCACGTCGTGCGCTGCTTTGACGATGAAAACGTCATGCACGTCGAGGGTTCGACCGACCCGCTGCGCGACATTGAGATCATCGACCTCGAGCTCATCATGGCGGACATCGAGATGGTCCAGCGCCGCATCGACAAGGCGGCCAAGGCCGGCAAGAGCGGCGACAAGGCCTGCCTGCATGAGGCGGATGTGTTCCGCGGCCTGCTCGAGCATCTCAACGACGGCAAGAGCGCCCGCACCTATGACTGCAGCGACGAGGATCGTGTCCTGCTCGAGACGAGCGACCTGCTGAGCATCAAGCCCGTCATTTACGCCGCCAACCTCGACGAAAATACATTCGCCGCCGGGTATGAAGATTGCAAGTACTATCAGCAGGTGCGCGATCTGGCTGCGTCTCAGGGCGCACAGGTGCTGCCCATCTGCGCGAAGGTCGAGCAGGAGATCGGCGAGCTCGAGCCCGACGAGCGCGCCATGTTCCTCGAGGAGCTCGGCATCGAAGAGTCCGGCCTCGACCGGCTCATCCAGTGTTCGTACAGCCTGCTGGGGCTCATTTCGTTCCTGACGTGCGGCAGCGATGAGTGCCGTGCCTGGACGATCACGCGCGGCACGAAGGCGCCGCAGGCCGCCGGCAAGATCCACTCGGACTTCGAGCGCGGCTTCATCCGCGCTGAGATCGTCGCGTTCGACGACCTGAAAGCCTGCGGCAGCATGGCCGTCGCCAAGGAGAAAGGCCTCGTCCGCTCCGAGGGCAAGGACTATGTCATGCACGACGGCGATGTGACGCTCTTCCGCTTCAATGTCTGATTGACACGCAAAGAAAGACCGCACGCGGCAAAACGCCGCGCGCGGTCTTTTCTTATTTCTTATTCCGTTGTGTCGCCGCCGCGCAGGCGGCCAAACTTTCCGCGCAGACGCTCTCCGAATTTCGGCGGCTGCACGGGGCGCTCCAGCAGGAAAATGCCGCAGTCCGCGCAGTACCGACAGTCGGCGAAGCTGCCTTCCCAGATCCCGTGGCTCACCACGAGGTCGCCTTCCTCGTCCGCACGAAAGGACATGGACTTCTCCTCCTGACTCCAGATGATCTGCCGCGCGCTCTGCAGATAGCCGGAGAGCAATTCCCCGCCGCAGTAGGGGCAGATATTACCGATTTTCATTTTGACACTCCTCATTAAGAAAAGTAGCTGTGCTCGTAGTATGTATGAGCATATCTTGTTCCTTGGAAGTTTTTCTGAGAAAAGCATGCTCCAGTATATTTTGTGTATCTGTCGATAGACATGGAATCACTGCGGTTGTACATGTCGAATTTCCAAGAAAAAAAGGAGTCTTGCATCCCGTATACGCGGTAATACGAAAGCATAGAGGAGGCTAGCCCTGTTACAATAGAGGCTCCGATTGAAACCGACATTCCAATGTTGAATGCAGAACATATAATTGTGGTCATCGTACCTAGTACAAGGCTTGCAGCAGTGCTTGTCCCCCAGGAAACGGCATTTCCAGAAAAACTTTTGACATATGTGGTGTATTTTGATGCAGATCCAAATGGAGACAATGAGTATTCAGCAGTTCTCATTCTGGTGACTCCGTTTTTGCTGTTTTCTACAGAAAACGTATTTTGTGTGAGTAGCTGAGAATCTATGTATTCATTGAATTCAAATTTGACAAGGCTCCCATCAACGTACAAATCTCCGTCATTTGTTAGAATTACTTCATTGTGATTCTGCGCGTCATAGTAATCAATCACCAGATCTCCGGCGCGGTTTCTTTCGATGGTGGCATAGTTAATGACACCATTAGGATATGCAATTTCATATTTAATGGAATCATCTTCGATTTCTGCGCTTGTAATAAGTTGTTCTTCGATTCCGACCGAGATGAATGCACTTATATCTTCTTGTACTTGAGAATCAGTGGATTTTAGATGGCTGAAACTTTTGCAATTACTTGAGCTTGTGGTTGTTAATTCTGATATTGCGTATGCTGAGACGGTGCTTGAAATAACTAGGGAAAGTGCCACTACTAATGAGAAAAGTTTTTTCATATTCAATGCCTCCTCGCATATTCAATCGAATTCTATTTTTACCTAAAGCTGTACCCTGTACTTATTCTAATTTCTAAATATCACCTCCATCCACGCAAAAACTGCGTGACTTTTACACTTGGTACATTACGTATTATACACAATTTAACAGGCAATTTCAACCTTCTTTTTAAAAATAATTGAAATTTCATTTAATGTGTAGAGCAAAAAGTGATGACGATTGTGCAGTATCCCGTTTGTTGATGGCTGTTATTGCATAGTAGAGATTTTTATGCACAAACGGCGGAATTTTCAGCTTGCTTTCGTATGAAATTGTGCTTGACAGGGGATAACAGTCGGTGTTACGATGATACCGTTCAAAAGGCAATGACGGGACTTGCACCCGAGCGAGGACGGACAGAGAATGGCGGTCATAGGCTGTGAGCCGCCCGCGGCACCCCTCCGGCGCAGACCTTCCCCGAGCCGATCGCCCGAACCTTGCAGTAAGGCGACCCGTGCGGCGCGCGTTACAGCGCCAACTGAGGGAAACTCAGGGTGGAACCGTGTGATTTCAGCACCCCTGTGCCGCGAGGCGCAGGGGTGTTTTTAGTTTAGGAGGAGACATTATGGACGATCAGTACACCTTTGAAAACAAGACCTACAGAGATACCTACCGTCACACCACCAGCCACATTCTCGCCCAGGCCATGAAGCGCCTGTACCCCGAGGTGAAGCTGGCCATCGGCCCGGCCATCGAGGACGGTTTCTATTATGATTTTGACAGCCCCCAGCCGTTCACGCCCGAGGTGCTCGAGAAGCTCGAGGCCGAGATGCGCAAGATCTGCAAGGAAAAGCTGCGTCTCGAGCGCTTTGAGCTCCCGCGCGCCGAAGCGCTGAAGTTCATGGAGGAGCGCGATGAGCCGTATAAGGTCGAGCTCATCAACGACCTGCCGGAGGATGCCGTCATCTCCTTCTACCGTCAGGGCGAATTCGTCGACCTCTGCGCCGGCCCGCATCTGGACTCCACCGGCCGCGTCAAGGGCAACGCCATCAAGCTCACGAGCGTCACCGGCGCCTACTGGCGCGGCGACAGCAACCGCAAGATGCTCCAGCGCATTTACGGCACCTGCTTCCCGAAGAAGGAGGAGCTCGATGCGCATCTGGCCCGCATCGAAGAGGCGAAGAAGCGCGACCACCGCAAGCTCGGCAAGGAGCTCGGCCTGTTCACGTTCATGGACGAGGGCCCGGGCTTCCCGTTCTTCCTGCCCAACGGCATGGTGCTCAAAAACCAGCTCATCGACTACTGGCGCGAGATCCATAAGAAGGCCGGCTATGTCGAGATCTCGACGCCGATCATGCTCAACCAGGATCTCTGGCACCGCAGCGGCCACTGGGATCACTATAAAGATAATATGTATACGACCGTCATCGACGATGTGCCGTTCGCGCTCAAGCCGATGAACTGCCCCGGCGGCATGCTGGTCTATAAGTCCCAGCCGCACTCCTACCGCGACCTGCCGCTGCGTGTCGGCGAGCTCGGCATCGTGCACCGTCACGAGCTGTCCGGCGCCCTGCACGGCCTGTTCCGCGTCCGCTGCTTCACGCAGGACGATGCGCACATCTTCATGACGCCCGATCAGGTCAAGGACGAGATCAAGGGCGTGGCCAAGCTCATCGACGACGTGTACTCGCTCTTCGGCTTCAAGTACCACATGGAGCTGTCCACCATGCCGGAGGATCACATCGGCACGGACGAGCAGTGGGAGGCTGCGACAAACGGCCTCGTCTCCGCGCTCAACGAGCTCGGCAAGCCCTATGTCATCAACGAGGGCGATGGTGCGTTCTACGGCCCGAAGATCGACTTCCATCTGGAAGACAGCCTCGGCCGCACCTGGCAGTGCGGCACGATCCAGCTGGATATGCAGATGCCCGAGCGCTTTGACCTTGAGTATGTCGGCGCTGATGGCGAGAAGCACCGCCCCGTCATGATCCACCGCGTGTGCTTCGGCTCCATCGAGCGTTTCATCGGCATCCTCACCGAGCATTACGCCGGCGCGTTCCCGCTGTGGCTCGCGCCCGTGCAGGTCAAGGTCATGCCCATCACCGACCGCACGAACAACTACGCCAAGCACGTTGCCGACCGTCTGGAGAAGGCTGGCCTGCGCGTCGAGACCGACCTGCGCAACGAGAAGATCGGCTACAAGATCCGCGAGGCGCAGAGCCAGAAGATCCCGTACATGCTCGTCCTCGGCGATAAGGAAGCGGAAAACGACACCATCTCCGTGCGCACCCTCTCCGGCGAGCAGAGCGTTGAGGGCCTCTCGGACTTCATCGCGCGCCTGCAGGCGGATGTCAAGTCGCGCAAAAGCTGATATTTCAAATTTGACCGTATAAGAAAAAACGCTCCTTCGCAGACTAGAACCAAACGTCTGCGAAGGAGTTTTGTATATGCAGAAACGATCCAAACGCTTGTGTCTCGTGCTCGCGGTGCTGCTCTCGGTGAGCATGGTGCTCGTCGCGCTTGCCCCGGCTGTCGAGGCCGCCTCGTATAAAAAGGGCTCCAGCGGCGCCGTAGTCACGCAGATCCAGACGAAGCTCAAAAGTTGGGGCTACTATACCGGTACCGTGGACGGCATCTACGGCAGCGGCACCGAGCGCGCCGTGCGCGCATTCCAGCAGAAAAACGGCCTCACGGTCGACGGCAAGGCCGGCGACCAGACGCTGGCGGCCATGGGACTGTCCGCGGGCGGAGGCAATTCCAGCAATTCCGGAGGTTCCGGCGGCGCGTCCAGTTCGCAGGTCGATCTGCTCGCGCGCCTGATCTCGGCGGAGGCCCGCGGCGAGCCGTACTCCGGCCAGGTGGCCGTCGGCGCCGTCGTGCTCAACCGCATCAAGCACCCGTCGTTCCCAAATACGCTCCCCGGTGTCATCTATCAGAACGGCGCGTTCACGTGCATCACGGATGGGCAGTTCAATCAGCCGGTCGCGGAGAGCGCCTACCGCGCCGCGCGCGATGCACTCAATGGCGTCGATCCCTCCGGCGGCGCGATCTATTATTTCAATCCGTCCACGGCCACCAGCTCGTGGATCTGGTCGCGGCCGCTCATCACGGTCATCGGGAAGCACCGGTTCTGCTCCTGAGTGTCCGGAAACAGCGCAAAATAGGGGATGCGGCAGCGCGTCCCCACTACATATAGCGGGACGAAAAAATAACGTCAAAAAGTTTAAAAAGAGTATTGACAAATGGCAACAGGAAGTGCTATATTATCAAACACGCGAGGGGTTGTGCGTCACGAACGAACGAAACTTCCGAAAGAAAGTTGAAAAAAGTTCTTGACAAGCGAAGCCGTGTGTGGTAGTATAAATAAGCTGTCGCCGAGAGGCACAGCGGCGTGTACCTTGTAAATTAAACAATGTAAGAACACAAAACTGAAAAAAGTTTTGTAGCTTATGCAAAATAAGCACCAGAAAAGGGTTCTTAACATCGGAGACGATGTAAAACAATTCTTTTGAGAGCTAGATAGCGATCTAAGATTTAGATTGTATCCGTTTTTAAATTTTTAGAGACGGTTATGATATGATTTATAGAGAGTTTGATCCTGGCTCAGGATGAACGCTGGCGGCGTGCCTAACACATGCA